>Ga0099825_1000542_pt1 | contig 41145 bp, 17 predicted proteins | sample SiratroredBW_FD_76838 | JGI IMG/M metagenome (GOLD analysis project Ga0099825, IMG submission 76838) | Root nodule microbial communities of legume samples collected from California, USA - Siratro red BW | ecosystem: Host-associated > Plants > Roots > Nodule | place: USA: California | collected...
ATTTAGATATTTTTGTTATTTTCTTATTATTTTTGTTTTTTTATTATTAATTATTTATTTTATTTTATTTTATTTTTTAAAATCACCACCTTTTCTTTTTTAGTCTTTTTTTTGTTTTGTAATGGAAAAATTCAAATTTTATTTATTTTTTATTATTATTATTTCAAGAAAACTTAAGCTAATAAATATATATTTTTATATTATTATTCATTTTTATCATTATACTTTAATTTAAAAGATTACCCGAACAAAATCGGGTGTTGACAGGCATGAATTTCATTAAAACTACAAAAATTGTTGTGTTGGTCCTCTCTGTGGTGTGAATCACTGCACCCACATATAACTTTGAAAGGAGAATAAAAAACAAAATTTATAAAGAAATGAGACAAAGGTGATTCCACAATCTTTTGTTTTTTTTTTTTCAAGTTAAAATGATGGCTTTCACAAGTCATGTCAAGTTTTTTAGACTTTTTAAAACACCTCGTACATGTTTGTCAACTGTTCTTTGTCATGATCATATCAATTTCGACTCAATCCAAATTGTTTCTATTGTGGTAAATTTAGTGAAGATAAATTAATCCATTTCGATTAAAATTTTAATCGCAAAAAATCTAAAATCCCCATGGTTATTCTATCAAATAAAAAAAGAAAAAAAAAAAGCTTGGATGATAAAACAAAAGGTACTAACAATGAAATTTAGTGACTTGGATGATATAGCCATATTCTGATATGGTTGCAAATTGTCCAACAAAGTGTTTCAGGTACCATTATAAATATGTAACTCATTCATTTGTTGTTGATGTTGTTGAAGACCACTTTACTTACATCTTAAACAATGTGTTTTGTTCTTTATTGCATTGACTCCTCCAACCATTGCAAGCCAATAGTGCAAGTTGATGTCGCATTCTTGACCGAAAAATATTGTGGTATTTTGTTGACTGCAATTGGTCAAGATGGAAACCAAAACATATTTTCTCTTGCTTTTTCTATTGTTGAAGGTGAAACAAAAGAAGTCATGTGGTTCTCCCAATTATTGAGTGAGTATGTGATGCCTCATCCAAATGTATGTCTCATCATTGACAAAAGAACAATCATTTTGTTAGCATTGAAATGTTCAAAAGTTGCTTGAGAAGGAGATAAGGTGACCTCAATCTATTGCATAGAACATATTGAATCAAACTTTAACAAAAAGTTCAAAAATTCTTAGTTGAAATGACAACTAATAAATATTCGTATGTATTATGCATGCGATATTACATTTAAATGAAGTCGTTTAAGTCATTTCATTTTTTTCATTGTCACAACTTATGAAATGAAATAGCCAACTCTTCAAGAAAAATTATCAGCAATGCATCAAAATTTAGACAAGCAGTGTCTTGCATAGATCAAATACCACTAAAAAAGTGGACTCAGACATAGGATGGGGACAAGAGGTACAAACATAGCTAAATGCATGAACTATGTTTTGAGGGGTGCACTATCACTACCCGTTTGTGATCTTGTAAAGATAACATTTGAAAGAACAAAAATCCTAATTCATTGTACGAGGAACACAAACGAAGTGCATGTTACAAGTAGGTCATCTATATCCTAAATATATTATTGCCCTCGTACAAAAAAATGAAGAACAATCTTCTATGTGTCATGAGCAAATATATGACTGACAAAACTCAAAGTTTGATGTTCAAGAGATAGTCACTCCCCAACTTTGACTCCGACATATATCATACACAATCAGATTAAATAAATGATTGTGATTGTAGAGAGTTTCAAGCTCTAAGACTTCCTAGCTCAAATGTTATAGTTGTTATTTAGTATTGTCATTTATAATTAGGTACATTTGTTACCCCTCATCTACAGCCTCCATGACATTTTTAAGGCTTATGAGATACAATTTCATCCGGTCCAAAATGAAGATTATTGGTCTCCTTACACGGATCTAAATTTTATACCCGACCAATTTATGAGACGAAAGGAATCTGAAAGACCAACTACAACCTGTATCTATAACGAAATGGATGAGTTGATTCCAAATAAGCTAAGAAAATGTTTTTATTGTCGAAATGAGGGTCACAACAGAGTGAATTATCCCTATAGACAATAACATTTCAATATAACCAATGATATAAATGTATAATTCATTTGTTCAATATATATATATATATATATATATATATATATATATATATGACTTTCATCCAACCAGTTCAGTTGGTTTATATCTCTTTAGAACTTTTTTAAACTAATATATTTTTTAGATGGTTAATAACTAGTTAAACCATTAGACATTGAACTACTGCTTAAAGCATTAAACGATCTAATATTGTTTAAAGCATTAGACAGTTTAGTGTATTTAAATGCACTCAATCTAGTGTGTTTAAATCTAGTGTATTTGAACATACTATACGGCATAATGTGTTTAAATCTATCGTATTAAAGCACACTAGATGATCTATTATGTTTTAAATTAGTCTATTTAAACATATTAAATAGTCTAATATGTTTAAATCTAGTATATTTGAACACACCAAACAGTCTAATATGTTTAAATCTATTGTATTAAAACACACTAGACGGTCTAGTATGCTTAAATCTATTGTATTTGAACACACAAAATGGTCTAATGTATTTCTTTACACGACTTATGCTCTTACTCTTGAGAGTAACTTCTCTCTCCCTCAAACATTTTCCAACCATCAATTCTTAAACACTTGTTGACATTTCAAAATACAAATTTTGAACATAAACAAAAATATCATTTAGTCACAAAAGCAATTGTGTCACCTTACATTTGTTAAAGAAGAGTTATTTTTCATCCATTGTCAAAGTAACATTTCTCTATATTAAAAGAATGCCCTTAATGAGGGGCATGCAATATATTGAAAAAATAAGAAGTTACAATGAACTTAAATCCCAAAAAAAGGTCACATGTAACTTGGCACTTTATTTCTTGCAATTTGAAACCCAAGCACAACCTTATTCTCTCTTACAAGGCCAAACAACAATGCCTGTTGCAGAAGACTCAAGTCTAGACTTCCTCCAACTGAAAGTGCACAACACTCTCACTAGAGAATAACCGTACATCTTCTGTGAATGTGGTTAGTTTTTAAACAAAGAAAAAATTGAATACACACACATGAGCATACGTTATGTGTGTATATCTACACCCTAGCAAGGTGATCCAACCAAGCAGTTGAGGGCACCAGCAAACTTTGTGAGCCTGGGGACGTGAGTGCCATCTCTTGGCTTCATTATCAGACCCTTCTTGTATCTCAACTTGATTGGTGACCCTGAAGCGATGAACGTGGCACCATTCATCAAAAGGTCCCCCTCTGATTGCCATTGCCAATTCCTCCACACTTCTTCTGTTGCATAATTCCTATGTGTGATCTCTTTTGCAGAAGGGTTGTCAGGGGCAATGAAACGGTTTCCCTGGCTCAGAATCGTAGGCGCTGCGCTTCCGCCAATTGCGTACATCTCCCAGTGAGTATAATCGTTGTTCAGAACGTGGAAGAATCCCCATCTGCACCTTGGCATTCTCTGGGTCAGCCCTTGCCCGAAGTGGTTGAATGCCACTGTTATCTGCATGATCTTGTCCATTTCATCATTGTCATGAGCACCAAACAGCATCACCTACATTAATTTAGTTTACCAAAATCGCAAGTCATGTTACATCGTTATCTCACCAAAAACTCATGCATGCATGTCATGTATAAACATTATAGTTTAACATCCCATGTGAATGTCTTCCATGCATTAAACCAATCTAATTAAGAGTGAAACAAAGGTTCATGCTATGCTTACTTCGTTATGGGCTGTCATGTGGCAATTTGAGATGGTGATGGCAGTGGAGCCTTGGATGACATCGATAAGTCCATCAGTAGCGTTAGAAAGGGAAACATGATCGATCCAGATGTTGGAGGCTCCGAAGATGGAGATGGCATCACCATCACTCCTGGTTCTGATTCCAACGTGGTCGTGGGACTCCCTGATGCGGCCACCCTCCTTAGCCAGAATGTTCTTAATGCGAATGCCGTGGATGATAACGTTGTTCACGAACTGCAAAGTTAGGCCACCACCATTCCAGATGAGAACGTTGGCGCCACGACCATCAATGGTCTTGTTGGAGGAAATCAACAGCTCCTGCTTCAGAGTGATGGCCATGTTACGTGCGAAGGTGATCCACAGTGGACCCGGTTGGGTGACGGCATGTCGGAGGGTTCCTGGTTTAGGGAACTCCATGTCATCATCGGAGTTATCAGTGACGACATAGATAGGTCCACCGAGCCCTCCCACTGCGCGTCTTCCGAACCCTTTTCCGCATTTGGCTAACTGGTACCTGTCGTTGGCCCAGTCTTGGTTGCACCTCCAGCAGTTGTCAATGGGGTTGGTGCTCTGACAAGGCCCTTGATGGGCTTTTTTCCCTCTTAGTGCCCTCCTTGTGGTGTTTTGCAATGCCCTGTTATATTCCATCAAATCTCTTAGAAACCACAAAAAAGAAGAGAAAATGAAGATGTTACAGTGATAAGGAAAATAAAGAATGGTTAGAAGAGATAATAGATGCTTACAAATGAACATGGTAATTGAGATCACCGGCAACCAATTCGGGAGTTGGAATATAGGACTGAAGAGCGATTTCACGGGCTTGCTCAGCTTGAACTTTTAGAAAGTCATCAAATTCAGCAATGCCTGCCTCAAGGCATGGGAAGGTAATGGCCAAAGTGACCAACAGGGTGAAGACAACCTTAACCATTGTTCCTCCCATTAGGGTTTTTTCTTTGTCTTTTTTTTTTTTGGCAAGGTTGTCCAAGGTCTAGGGATCTCTTAGTTAAATCTCAGAGAATCAACAAAGACCTTGGCAAGCCTGTACCACTAAAGAACAAGATTGTTGTTTGGCCTGAAGCAAATTGATTGATGAGTTCATCCCTTTTATAGCAAACAAATGCTTAAAAAACAACGGTAACCCTTCAAAGGTGGCATGTGCTTCTAACTATAGCAACGCAAACTCCACCACGAAAATAGTTATGTTTGGTCTTCACCCAACTTTTTTCTCTATAAAATCTATTTTTAAGTTAAAGTTCAAAATAACAACTGAAAACAAAAAAAAGAACAATTGTTTTTTATATTTCACCCATTTTAGCTTCAAGAAGTTAAGCAAAATATTTAGCAAGAAAAATCTCCACTAACTTTGTATGATTAGTTGATTTTACGCATTCTCATGGAAGGATGGAAATTTTCCTAATTTAGTTTGTGAATATTATTTGTTTAGTTCCCAAGTCAGAAGGGTATAAAAAATTGTTAACATATTATACAACACCTATTTTTAAGGGAATTCAAATATATTAAATTTGAATAGATATTTTTTTTAATTATTTTACCCTTTTTAAATATTTTGTTTAGCTAAATTAATTTAAATTTATTAAATTTTTTTTCTTTTAGATAGAATATTTTAATTATTATTAAATCAAAAAATCATGTAAATGTTAAATAAATTTTATTAATATTAACTTAAAGTTTTGTTAGTCAATATTTGATAAAATTAAACAAACTATTCATAAAACAAAATACCATTAATAAAAGTAATAATAACTATATACATATGTATAAAAAAATAGAACAAATTTTACTTAAAAAATTAATTACATACGTAAAGATTAAAAACTAGATATAAAATAGAAGTGGTGTAATGTAAGGATTCTAACCTCATTTTTTCATGATACTCACGATTGTAGGTCACCTTTGAACTCTTGACGATAATTAAAGTAAGACTATCTTATCAGAAGTTTATTCAGAATAAGTTCATTCTTACTCATTTCTCTTTTAGAGTCAAATTGAGTTTTCTGTTTACCTGAATAGATTATGTTGCATGTGGTGTTTTTATCTTCAGGATTAGTTTATGTTACTTGAGGGTCCTAGTGATGTGGTCAAATCATTGATCGAAACTTTGTGGTGCAGATTAAGTTATCCTTATGGTTTTTAGGATTTTGGAGCTCTTTGTGAGTATTTCTCCTTATGACTTAGATAAGGGAAACTAGCTTAAAAGTTTAAATAGAAGTTAGTTTAAATTTAAATATAATCTTAGGTTAGATGACCTAAATGGTTTTAATTAAGAGTTGAATATTTTGATTGAGAATTGATTTTGAAAGTATATGAAAAAAGTAGAGTCTGATAATTCTAGTAATTTACAAGTTAATATGATATTAAATATGCTTTTGAATGGTATTGATAATAGTTTGATATTATATGTTATGAGATCACCCAGGTTTTAAATGGTATTGACCATAGTTTGATATTATATGCTTTTGAAAGATATTGATGATGGTTTTGAGGAGTTATAAGTTGTTGTTCTTCTAAAATAGCTTTCAGATTTTTAATTGGCATCGGGCTCAGTTACTGCAATTTGAAGAAATCACCCAGGTTTGATCACACCAAGCTTAACATCCTTGGTGTTGGGCATGACTTAATACAGATGTTTTTTGGTGTGTGTGAGTATTAGATTTCTTAATATTATATTTTTATACATTTTAGGATGATATAATTAATTATTTAATCATTTTGTGATAGATTTTGTGGAAATGTATGATGAATGATCAATAATAAATTATATTGAATGAAGGTTTTGAGAAAACACTTTATATGATATATGATTTGAAAATATGTGATTAAGACATGATACCTGAAAAAAAGAAATATCCATATTAAATTGTTAGTATGTGTATTGTTTAAAAATTTAATTAATAAAAAAATATGGTAACTCTAATGATATATTAAAATTATTATATAACGAAGATCAAAAAAGATTCATATGACCATACTTAAAATTTGAAATATGAACTAATCAAAATAAAATATATAAATTAATTATATTATATAAAATTAATTGAATATATAAATATGAAAGTCTTGTGTGAGATTTAAAATAATAACTAATAAGAATATATAAAATAATAATATGACATTTTCTCTTATATCAGCACTTTAAATTGTATTTGTAATAGAATTTGTTGTTCCCAAAGTTCTGAAATTATAATTAATGTTTTCAGACTGCAATTAAAAGCGTTAGAACGTCTAATGCTACCTGACATGTACAGGACATGGGAAATGCGAAGCAGCTTCCATGAAAAAGGATATTGCTAATATCAGGAAAAAAAAAAGTACTACTTAAAAAAAAAACTACAACGAAGCTCTTCACTTTTCTTTTCTTTTTTCATTTTCTTATTTTTCTCATGTTGCATACCACTATGAGAAAAAGAAAATTAATTATACACAATCTAATTTAAAAAATTGAAAAAAAAAACACACACACACACGGAAACAAGGATAATAAACAGAAAAACACTCATATTACTTATTGTGTACCTTATAAATTTTTCCCAGTTTTACAATCTCTTTAATAAATCGCCTATTTTATAAACACAAATTTATTAATAAGGAGTGGAAAAAATACTCTCGTGGCTTGTACGATGATTGTATAAAAATAATAGATGATTTGTAATGTATTATTACGCTGAAGCCAGTTATTTGTAATGTGTTTTGTTGTTATAATGTATGTAATTATTTTTAATATTTAAATAATTTATTTTATTACCTTTTAACTTTAAAATATAATTAAGACTAATATATATTTATATGTATGTATATGTATGTATATATCAAGTGAATACCTTGAGTTAAACCACCAATAAGTCAGTTTTCTGAATCACATCCCATTCACTCAAGAATTGCATTTATGGCTCAAATCATTGACTTACAGATGGTAATTTTCTTACATACTTATATTTATGTATTGAAAAACTGTAGACATTTAAAAGTTGTATGGAAATCAGTAAAATGTAAGCATCTTCGAAGTTACCTTTTTTTCTTTACTTACTTTTTCATAACTGGTTATTTAGTGTCCAAAATATAATATTATAAAGAATAAAGGAGAAAAGGTGTTTTAGTAATTAATACATTTTACCAACCCCCTAACCCTGGTTATACGCAATAGAAGACAAGACAACTTTCAATTTCAGATATATCACGTTTAAAAGGATGCCCCAAATCAAGTATACATATGCAATGAGGAAAGTAAGCTTAATATAACATTAAATCCTATTCATGCAAAAGTTGAAGGTACAACTATGTTACAAGTCCTACATCGGTGGGTCAAAAACCCAAAGGGACTGAGATTTTATAGGCAATATATTAGGAAATTGGGTCTCAAACACAGACCACTAATTTAATTAAAGCATGGGACCTAATCAACGCAGTAAGCTCGTCCTTCCGCTGTCTTCGGTCAGAGCACAAAACCATTGAGCGCGTTCACAAGTTATCAAGCCATTTCAAAGACAAAAACTTGTGTCACTTTGGGGAGCACGTGAGTAGATGCCATCACCGGTGAGAAATACAAGGAGCACGGCTTAAATTAGCTTGCATGGCATGACAACACGTATCTATAGAAGTGCATTAACTGATAGGACTTTTCAGTGTCGAGAAACAGCCTTAGGCACTGTCAGATTCATTTCCAGAATCAATATTCATCGGTTGGGGATTCTTGTAGCCACTGATTTCATCCTTGTAACGTTTTTTATCTTCACGTGCTTTCGCCTCGTATGGTTCCTTCTCATCCGCTGTGCATTAAATAGGTAAACAATATACAGTTTAGTGGATTTAGTCACTAAATAAAAATAATAAGCTCAGATCAGGAATGACACTCGGTGGAACTGCATGAAATGAACAACAGCCATACCTGACATCTTTTTCCATTTCTCTCCGAGTACTCTTCCCACATCCGTAAATGAAATTCCAGGATTAGTTTTCTTTAGATTCTGCAAAAAAACAATACTTTCAGGAAATATAATACAAAGATAGCTAAACTTGTATAAACCACCCTCTTCACTAGACACCATTTCAGGTAAATTTTGTAATTTCTAACAATCAAAATAGCAATTAACAATTTTGCTAAAGGTCATATTTGGCTACACTGAGTTCGGTGCATATAGTTCAGTGTTCAGCCACATTGGAACAATACCTATTAAGGCTCACTTGCTTTAATTGCAGGCTTTGCTGGATGATCTCAACATTATCTATTACCAGGTATTGCGAAGATTTTTTTCTTTTCCCAGCCTGAGAAACTTCGATACTCTCCCCCAAAATTTCAAGTACATCAAAATTAAATACACAAACCTACTCAAACTGAGGCTAGGCAGGTTTGCAACAGTGAGGAGATATACTCTGACCGACAACTTAAACCAAATTCAAAACTATGACAGAATGGAACACACACCTCTCTTTCCAATTTAGAAAAGAACATGAAACCGGACATTGCCCTCTTGGGTGCATTTGGGTCCTTTTTCTTCTTCTGTTTTTTCTTCTTTCCATCCTCATCATCTTTTGATTTCTTTTTTGAAGTAGATGCCTTAGAAGGCAGGTCCTTCTTTGATTCCTTTTTGGCAGGCTTCTGAAAATTGGTCACCATTAAGGTGTCAGAGGCGGCATAGATTTAAGAGTAGAGAATTATCACAGATAACAAATGCAAACAAAAACCACTTGCCTCTTTCTCATCACCACTATCACTAGCATCGGAATCATCTGCCCCAGAATCATCAGTAGGAGAACCTTCATCATCCTTGTCAGCAACAAAATCGGAATCCTGTAGACATTCACCACCATTTAATGTATATATAGAAACAAGTCTGGGAAAATCCTGCCAAGCTTAGCCCCCAAGACCATGCCAAAGTGGAGCAATTTGCATAGAGCCAAGCCTGAATATATATGTACAAAGCAGAAGCACAGAACAAATGCACACAAACACTATAAAAGCAAAATAGAAAACACAAGAAATTAAAATTGATAGATACTTAAAAATAGGAGAACGGTCAATTGCATGCTTTGGGGTGTAAGTTCAATAATTGAAAAAACTGAACCCTATGCTTGGAGTTTGCGTAAGTTTTCATGCCCAACCATTTTCAGATGTTAGTCACCATAAATTAATGTTGTCTCCTTGTTTATAAAACTAGAACACAAATTTACTAAATGCTAGTCATGAACTAAAAAAGATGAAAATAATATAAAATATCTGTTTGATCACCTCCTCGTCACTTTCATCTCCACCAGCTTCGTTTTTAATACGCTCAAGATGTGGATCAACAGCATCATCGTCATCATTCTCAAGAACCTTCTTAATACCAACAGTGGGTTGGGCATCTCCTAAATTCATAATTTTCAAGCCCTTTGAACTGCATGTGCAGGCCAAAACATATTGTTTATATAACAATCATTTGTATGTAAAATTAGGCAATGGGAGTGGGATAACATTTACCTTATAAATTCGTACAAATTGTGGTACTCATTTCTCTGAATATTACGGAATAGATGCTCTTGTTCAGATTTTAATCTGATAAGAAGGTCGAAATAATGCATATTGGATCCACCAGCAGCATGCCTCTCAAACTCCACATAGTCAATCTAATAGGAAAGATCAACAATTAAAACCTCCATTTTGCAAATATCATATGCAACATGAACCAGTAATTGACATTTGATCATGCCAGCACAATCAGACTTTACCTCTTCATGAAGAATAAGAGTGGGAGGTTTAGGTAGAAAGAAGAAGCTCTTCTCAAGGGGATACAGAATTCCATCTTCAGCTTTCAAAGATGATTTCACTGCATAACCATCTTGACAACTCCTAAATTTTCCAGGCTTAGTCACTTTGGCACCTGACAAGCCGCGTAATATTGTGGTGAACACTTCATGAATAAGTCCCTGATTATAGAATGAAAATGAAAATATGTCAGCTCCTACGTGTGTTACAAAAATCATGCATCACTCAATCATCTAAAATAGGCAAGATGCTCTTTTTCAATTTTCCCAAAATTCCTGACGAGTGGCATCTCAGGGGTTGTATAGATGTATGAATCAATTATTAATAGTTTAAGAAAAATACCTTATAAGACAGCTCCAATTTATCCTTATACTTTGTGTTATAAAGATCTTCAGTTATTGCCAATTCACTTTGAACAACATAATCAGTTTCGAACTACACAAAAATGAGCAAACCGATGTTAGAAGCATGTAAAATACACATCTCACAACTTGGCAAACCAAAAACCATTGACCAATTACCTGCATCACAATATGAGGGTACAAAGTTTGTCCCTTCCGAATAGGGGGGTCAAGGCTAATGATAACGAAGGTATGTGGTTGATTAGACTACAGATACATGAGAAATTGTCAGTAAACATGAAAAGGTCCAAAGAAAAGCACCGATTTAAAGACATGACTGGATAATGGCATTATTCAACCTTAACCATGTAATATGGAAACAATTATCACAGGACCAGGAAATGAACCTTAGGAAGTAAAAATAGGCGAACCACACTGCTATACTGAATTTTGAAATCATTAGCTTGTCCCTGAAGCCGCAAGAACGACATGTGTAACTCAACACTGTATCGTCCCCTGCATAGAAGTACAACTTTCTATTAATGAATATTAATAGTGTATATATTTATTGAAAGTACAGAAATATTATCTGTACAAAAGACAACCATGCCAAAAATGCTTGTATAATATTTAAATTACCTTGGTGTAAGGATTGCAATACCCTCAAATGTAACAACAGCATCTTCACCTCCAGCACCAACATCAGCCATAGACATTATTTTGTCACGGAAAACCTTATATTATTAAATGTCAGTTAACCTAGAAGTTATTATAACATGGGATCTTTTATATCCATGAACAAACTCACCTGAGCAGGAGGACGATTTTCATCACCAACAAACTGGGTGTTGGAATTTGGAATATGGAAACTTATCTCCATCAATGAATCTTTCTGAGATCACAACATAAACTATATTAGACCCTAAAAAATTCACAATTAATTTGAACCTAATAACTAGAGTCTTCGATATTGTAAAAGTTCAAACACGAATGAGAACAATTTTCTTGCAGAAAAAGCTTCCAGTTTGACAAAACTCTATGAATTTGCTTAAACATACAAAAACTATATAACTGCATGAAAGTTTAAATATACCTCATTAGCTCCAGTGGTGTCATCCACGTGAAACTCCAAGATCACATCATTCTTCCCTTGAAGCTGTGTTTGAGAGACATCTGCTAAAGACACTTCAAAAGCTTGCTTTGAACCAACCATAAAAGCCAGCATATTTCCTGAAATGGAAAGAAACATAAGAACCTCCACTACTCTACTAGTAGCATAACTACATAAGAAGTCAAGTCAAATTATTCAAATAAGATTTGATTGCAAAAGAAGAAAACAAAAATGAGATAAAGTTCCTCCTTGAGAAGTCAACCACCACCCCCACCTTCCAAACACATACAGTCATGCACATGCACAAATAAAACCACTTCGTTCTCCGAACAACTACTTCTCACTTAAAAAATTGCACTTAATGTGATTGCCAAGTGGAAGTACGGGTGCATAAATAAATTTGACATTTAAGTACACCAAAATGAAAAGAACCCACTGCAAATTGGGGAGGGAAAAAAGCAGCAGCACATAATAAGTTCACAGCCTTCCTTGATTATGGAAACCATTTTGAGCTATACAAGAAAACCAATGGTCTCCAAGAACAAACTGGATGATATCAGCTGAATTCTTTCAGATCTCAACCCTTGGCTAGACATATTACATATTATTTCCTCGAGTGCTAACAAATAGAACAGCAATGTCAAATTAAATTATTTCCCCAAACACTAAAATTGTAGTAACTAAGAATGAGAAGGAGTGATGTTTGAGTTATACATGACACATCATGTGCAGAAGGTCAGTTACAAGTTACAACACATAAGTCAGTTCATGTAATATTTCACTACGACACTAACCATTTAGATCAACTTCTCCCCAATTACGCCCGCTAACAGAAAGTTGTTTCTCCTCTACCGATATTCCACAGGTGTTCTGAAAAAAATTGGTCAAACTTGCAACATCCTGCAAAATATTAGAAAAAAAAATTGAGATCCAGCATTTGATAGAAATTCAAGTCCAAATCCTCAATATTTAGATCTTCATAAGTGTTAATAAAGAGGATCAAAATACAAGAAAACCTAAACAGATGTTTGAATTCCTTTTTTAAAGACTACTGTATGAAAATGAACATTTGAAGAGTCAGATAGAGTAACCTGGTCGCGAAATCCTGTGAACTTGTAGTATAACCCATCTTTGATTTGAACCCCAAGTTGGTTAGTCCTTGGAACCTTCATCCATGTCACCCCCATTATGTCAGATTTATCAACTTCAATCAATTTACCACCCCCCTGTCTCTTCCATATAATTCCTCCAGAATATATCCTTATCTGCCCTGGATTCTGCAACCCAATTACACAAATAGAAGTGTTATACATCTCAATTGCTAATTTCAGTCTCATTCACTGAAAATTATCAGTTTTTTCAACTCTAATTATTATTAATTTTTCATTGAAATAACGAAACTGATAGAAGCTAGACATGGGACGAGCAGCACAACTCTAGGTAGGGTATATCTAAAGATGCTAAATAAACAGCACACAAGTTCATCCAATATAATCACTTACTGGCACTTGCTTGGTACAACTAGAAACATGACCCAAAAGAAAACCTTTTTTTTTTTTAGATTGCCTTTTTTCTACCAAGGTTTTTGAAAAAAATGTGCAAAACAGCTATTTTGGTTATCAAGGTTTTGGGGTCTCCACAACTGCAGTTGATTGGGATCTCCACGACCGCAATTGCCACAAAATAAACCATGTTTGTCAGTAATTTCCCACAATACCAAGAACCGCAATAACCATAATTTTTCCTTAACTCCACGATATCAAAAACTACAACATGCATATTTGCCCTAAATTTCCCACAACATAAGAACCGGCGATAAAACAGCAACCACGACTGCAGTTTAAAACCTTGTTTTCTACTGTCCCAGTTTTCATCCACTCAGCAAAAGCAACACTTTCTTAGGTTTCTAACAGCGAAACGAAAACCACTAATACACAAACATAACACTCTAGTCACTACTAAAGCAACAAGTAAAATTTCAACACATTTCTTAAAAAAAATACATAATCTCCTACAACAGAACTACGGCAATAGTAATAACAATAATTAGGGTTTAAACAGAGAAAAGAAAACGCAAGAAAACCCTAAGATAAGTTCTCTAACCACTAGACAGCGCCACAAATCTCACTGACAAACGGCAAGTGAAATCGAGAGGTTGAAACAAAAAGCACGATTGAACGAAGTAAAAGTAAAACCCTAGGGTTTGCGAAAGAATAAATAAACGAAGGTTAGCGAAAGAAGAAAAAATCGTAAGAGAAATTACGGTGCCTCCGCGGCCTCCGAGGGTGATGTTGTTGAAGAGGTGGCCGTCGGACATGGCTGACGCGAACGGAGAGAGTGAAAGTGCAGAAAAGAACTAATAAGGGTGTGTTTGATGCTGCATACACAAAACGCGGTTTTCGCTATTCAAATATGTCTGAAACCAAACGAACGGTGTTATAAAAAGGAACGCAGATAAATTTTCTGAGCAAAGAAAGAAAGAATGAAAGAAAGGAGTAAAGTGGGTCAAACGAAAGCCGTGGCAGACCCACAAGAACGAGACTAATTGCTTGTTACACTCCCAACATTTCTTTCTGCTCCAAATTATTGTTTTTACATCCAATTTTTTTTTTAATTTTGTTCTTACCATTAACTGATATTCATTAAGTAAAGATTTATTTATAAAGTGACACATTAAATATTGAATAGAACTTATATTTTTTTTCTTTTAATTCCGATAAATTTATAAATTATGCTTTTTGATTCTAAAAAATTCTCAATTTAGAACTTTATTTAATTTTTATTTTTGTTAAGGTATTATAGTTTGTTGATATTTTTGTCATTAAATCATCGTATCAGTAAGAAGTATATTTTATATAAAATTATTTTGTCTGAAAAATCAATTAATGAGTTAGGATTTGAACCTTTGTTTCTTCTTAGATTGGCTATTTCAAGCCCAAGAACATTACATCGGCTATTTCAAGCCCTTCAACATTGACGGTGATTTCTTTATGCACTCCCATAATTTCAATTTATACTTCACAACTTTCAAAATTCAAAATTTACCCTTCGTATATTAAATTGTTTACAGTAAACATTTATTTTGTTGGTGTTGTCCGGTTGGATTGTACACACTCTGAAAATTGTGGTGTATTTGATGGTGATTCTTGGTTATAATTGTTGAATTGGATTTTTGCATTATGATTAGTCTCACATTACAAGTTTATTTCTAGTTTTGATTTTCTGTTTAAATTTTAGATTGTGTAATTTAAAGACTCATCCTTTTATAAAGACTTTACTTCTTCGTGTATGGTTAAAATTCACTTGTCACTCTTAGTATAAGCAATTGTCTCAAAATATAATTAATTCAAATAGTTTATCTTTTCTGTCATAGTTAGTACATAAGTAAAAGTATTAAATTCATATCTCTAAAACTGATGATGAGAAGCATATGGTATTGTCACCAAGCACTCATGTGACTCATTTGTAAACTCCACAAGTCTATTAAATGTGTTGCACATGAAGAATAAAGTCAAAAATTAAAGAAGTTGAAATTGATTATGATATTTAAACAAAGTGATGTTAAAGATGTATTGCTTGTTATAACTTTCATTGCATGAGACTCTGAGTCCTCTATACAATGTAAATTACAAAAGCTTCAGTTTACTGTACAACCCAACCTTAACCTCAACCATAAAACTTGTTTTTGAAAAGTTAAAATATGTTGAAAAATGTTTTATTTGTGTTTTAATCCATAATGTTTTATGTAATTGATTAATATATTTTTATATGTTTGTAGAAGAGGATAATCAATTATTTATTTTGATAATGGATTAAAATAGAGAAGAGTAATGAGTCTTTAATTGGTCTATAAGAATAATCTATTAACCCACTTAATCAATTAATATGTTCTTAAACTTTTTGAGAAATAATAAAGAACAAAATAATTGATTAACTAATAGCATAATTAATTAAAACAGAGATTATATTTCTATAAATTTTACTTTCTTCTTTTGAGAATACTCAATTAACAACTTAAGATGAAAACTTAAGTGTATTATAATTAGTTTTTAAACAACATTTTAAAAATTATATTAATAGAAACATTTGATTCATTTTGAAATACAACTTATAAAACTTTAGAAAACACGATTACAAATGTTTAGAGAGTTCAATATATATTGTTTCCATTTGTTTAAGGTTAATACATCCAAGAATTTTCAAGAAATGTTTCAACTTTATCTCAGTTTATAAAAGAGTTCTAAACGTTGTGTATTAGTACTCAAATTCTTCTTTTGACTACTTTTATTGTGCATCTGCTAATTTATTTTCATCATTGTGTTGCTGGGTTAATCTTAGATTGTTTCCTCTTATTTGTTTAAGGGTTTAATTACTCTTCTCTTGAAATTTTTTTGAAAATTGTTTATTCTCTCTTTTTGTTAAGATCCAAGAATTGGACATATCTAACTTGTCTGTATTCATAAGTTGATTTGCTAGTTTTCATATATGTTTCACATGTGTTGAGTGCTTGTAATAGACATATACAGATAGTAGATTCTGATTGTTGTAAGGTTGATTAGCTAAGACTCAACGTAGGATCTATTATAATCTGAACCAATATAAGTCTTTTATGTAATATTCTTGTTGTTTTGATTTCTAGTGTGTTATCTTTATAATTCTTGATTCCACAACTAATTGTGTTTACTTTTCCCATTAAAACTTGTTTTCAAAAGGATTTAAGAAATTTAATCCTTACAAGAAGTTTTCAAAACCAATTCACCCCTCTTAGTTTAGGTCAACCTCATTTTCTTTTTCAACAAGATAACCCCTTCAAAGAGAACTTCATACATTCATGCACTCCTTTTGAACTTTCAATCATATCCTCTAATGCCTTCTTGCATTTTCTTCACATAATAAAGACTTCATAAATAAAGAGCTTTGATACTAATGATCATCGTTCTCTTAAAAGGTGACTGAACTTTGAAACCTTTTACTTCAGCTTCGAAGCCAACAAATATCCTATTCCTGAACTTTTGAACTTAAGTTTACAATTGCTTACATGATAATAAGTAAATACTCAAATGCCCTAATGATGAGTAATAAGTCAGCTTATCCAACCGTACCTTAATCGAAGTCTTGAGTTTTATGTAAATAGATAAAATATAATTCAATATAAATCAAGTTATTTTCACAGTCTCACTTCAATAGCGTTTATCCAAATTAGAGTGCAAAAACATACTCCTTGTCCTCTTAAACAAAGTTATGTTCATCTTCTCAACGACTCCATTTTGTTGTGAAGTCCAACGATCAAACAAATGTCACACAATGTCTTTATCATTGAAAAAGTTATTAAATTCTTTAAAGTAAAATTCCAATTTTTTATAGTCCTACTAAAATGAATATTGAAATAATTGATAATTAAGATAAAGTGCATCAACTCTCTTAGTGTTGAAAATTTAGATAGTCTAATTTTTATTTTACGCAAATACTCAAGTGAACCTTAAACAATAGATGACTAAAATAAAATATTTTGACTATCTCAATATTAAAAATTTAGATAATCTCAACATTTTGTATAATCGTAGTATAACGTTGTTGATAAGTGTCAAATATATTTATCTTTTGATTCTAAGTATTAACTTTTTTAAAATATTTATCATTCTTTTTCAGTTATTTTGATTTAAATTTTTAAAGATTCTTTTTATTATAATTTTAATTTCTTTCCTTTTATTTTTATTTTAATAAACAAATTCAAGAAGAAAAATTTTCGCATAAACAAAAAAATTGAAACTACTTGAACTGTATAGAAGACATTCTATAAATAACAATTGAACTCATATGAGAGAATCTTATTGACTCGTATAACTTTAAAGAACCAACTAAAAGGACTTTCCCTTGAGCGTAATAATTGAGTTTCAATTTCAAATAGAATAAGATATATTAAATTTTAATTTTCTAATTTATTAGATAAAGTATTTTTAATTACTAACAAATATAAAAGTTACTACTTTAATATGCAGATATAAATAAATAAATAAATAAATAACTTCTCCCAACTTTAACGTAAAGACTTGACGATATTTATTGAAAAAAACCTCTTAAACATTAATAGAAGATTGAGAAATAAATAATCTTAATAATATAATTAAAAAACAATTCATATCAACGTTAACTATTTTCTTTTAATTTTATATAAAAAACATAATCCCATTAACATAAATAAAAATTATAACCTACATCGATTAAAGAATAGTTCAAACTCTGATTAGCATTGGTGTAGAAGTAATACAGACCTACATTTTAATGAATACTGCTAAAAAACAACTCTAACCAATAATAATTAAAACAATATTTATTGAAATTAACTAAAAATACATATTTGACATTATCTATAAATTATCGTTTATGTTAAAAAAATTCTAACTATCATAATATAAAATAGCATTCATATACATATATATATATACATATATATATATACATATATATATATATATGCACACACATATATATATATATATACACAATAATAATAATCATATTAATCACAATTGAAAGACCAAATATGAAATGACATAAAAGAGAAGAAAGTATAAAGTATTTCAAATTTTTTTACCTTTTAATATAATTTAAATGATCTCATTTTAAGTTTTCAAATTACTTTTATAAAGTCTTAAAATATTATTTTTTTTTAAATTATCCACACATCATATCTTATCATAAAATATTTCACATTCTTTGAAGATATAAATTACCCTCTCAAGATTTTTCATAACCCTTAAAGAAGCAAAGGGAGGTGAAATCAATGTGCAATAAAAACAGTAAATATAGAGAGCTACAATTTTACACATTCACTTTACAACTTACAAGATAGAACTCAAGAAGAACACATCTTTTGGAAAGTAATTCTATTGTAACATATCCTCCAACAACATGACTGACAAACAGCTTGACATAGTATTAAAAAAAAAACTGCACATCAGTACTTAAGATGTAAAAATAGGCACTGGCTATGAACCATGCAACATAGGAAGAGCAAAAGTGGCAGACATTCTAAGTTCAATCAAAAGAAGACACACACACACACACTATGTTATTTACAACTCCAAGAAAGCTTAATGTGTCTGTGAAGCGCTTGCCTGAAGAAGACCATCCCGGATCTGCACGGCGATGTCCTTGACGGCGCCGGGGCCGTGCGGTATGAACACCGACGACGACTTCGAAGATGCCCCTATCTCTTTCATGGTGTCAAAGTACTGAGTCACCAGCACCATGTCCATGACATCTTTAGCTGTTGTGCCAGGCACGTTCTCAGAGAAGGCAAGCACACTGTCCCTCAGTCCATCCACAATGGCCTGACGTTGGCGAGCTATACCAAGTCCTGACAGATACTTGGATTCTGCTTCTCCCTCTGCTTTCTTGATCTGCAGAATCTTTTCTGCTTCAGCCTTCTCATTTGCAGCCAACCTTAATCTAGCAGCTGTGGATAAGATAGTCAAAAGGGTGAGGATATAATCATGTAAACATGCTGTAAGGTACAGAAGTTTGTAAGAACGCAGTTCTGCAATTTGTAATTCCTGATTTATTCTATCAGAGAATCTGTAAGTTTTGTGTTCTACCAAGCAAACCATATTGCAGAAATGCTTATACACAGTCAGTTCCATCCAAAACCAAGGAAAGATCTCAGAAACAGTACGTATAACAAACATCTCTATGTAATCTTATGCAAGGTAAGAGTAATTTGATACAGGAAATTGCAACCTAAATATATAGCAGTTTTTTCTTTAGGAACTAGAACATGTTACCTGCATTAATCTCGTTCATTGCTCTCTTGACATTAACATCGGGCTCAATATCAACAATGAGGGTCTGGACTATCTCAAATCCATAAGTTGACATTGCCTATGAACATCGAGATTGAATAAACTTGTTAATAAGGGTGATTACGAGTTATGATCTGAAGATGAATACTTTAAAGAAAAAAAAGTGAGAAAACTAAGCAATTGTTGGAAAGAATGATTACCTTCTCAAGCTCCTCCTCAACAGCCTTTGCTATATCATTCTTCTGCTCAAAGACAGAATCCAACTCCAATTTTGGTACACTGGCCCTGATAACTGAAGAAATGCAAAATATGAGCAGTGTTAAAGAAGTTAGCCAAGGTTATCAATTATGCTATGACACAACATCCAAAGGTATACTGCTTCATAAACGACAACCATCAATGATCGAAGTAGATTAAACCCTTTGAATGCAATAATTACATATACATGGAATTTCAAATAGAAAAGTCATCCTTCATACCATCAAAAACATATGATTGGATCTGCTCCCTTGTGTTGGTAAGCCTATAGAATGCATCAGATGCTTTCTCAGCAACAGCCCGATATTGCACAGACGCAACCACAGTGACAAAGACGTTATCCTAACAGGTTAATGGAAGTCAAACTCTAATAACAGATCAAATAAATCACACGAAATATTTTGCAAAATCTTTCTAAATCTTAGTAAAACAAAATATTGATAGCATAAATTGAACAAGAGGGATACAAGTGTATTATGACATAGGGAAAAAGATAAGAGCGTTCAAAGTTCAATCTCAATTCTCAATTCAAATAAAAAATTTATACATGGCATAGATCAATGAAAACCAGTAACAAAATGTTTTCCCTAGAACTCTTATATGAAGTTATTAGAAATACAAAGATAAATTTTGTTGGAAAATTGTTATTTATGTCCATCAAGTATAAATTGTCATTGTTAATGTACCGAACAATTTCATGATAGTGAACAAAACAACCAGATACCTTGGTTTTGGTCTCACAACGAACATCAAGTTGCTGCACACGCAGTGACAAACCACCAGCGATCTGATAACCAAGACACCAAGGTAGGCAATGACATCCAGGTTCTAGAACATCAGAAAATTTTCCAAAATGCTCCTTTATGGCCACATTTGACTGATCAACTTGATAGCAACCGAATGCTTGACCCATCCTTCAATTCTGCAATACAATAACACTACTCAACAAAATAGACCAAACATAATGAAATTTAGCATTTTGCTTCCACCAATCTGTTTTAATTTTCAGAATTCACATCACCAGTTTACCAAGAAAGTGATAAAGTAAAATCTGAAAATATGCTTAACCACATATAGTGCATGGAGGAAGTTCAAAATTTCAAAAATATGATTGTAAAGAAACAGTGGGTAAAAAGTCAACAAAAAACAAAGACTCTCAGCCCAAAGAAATACTCAAACCAGGGGAGAATAAAGGCAATAAAGTGAACAATATTTATGTTTTGAAAGGATAAGACAATGGATTAAGTAAACACTACAGTAAAATATTACAATTTAGTTTATCCAATATACCTAACTTTTGAAGGGGGGACAAAATCAAAAGACAAAAGACAAACAAAACAACAACAGAATAAAATTCAACTACAAATCCAATAACAAAAACTCAGTTTTCAACTTTTGATAAATCCTCATTTGAATTGGAACTCCACATCCTCTATTTTCCTAAGAATCGGAAAGAGAAAAGCAACAAAATTCCAGAAAAAACAAAGACAGAACCCTAAGGTGAGAAACAGTGAAACACGAATTATGAGTCAAATATTAGGATCCACGAAACCTAAAAGTTCCCATACCAAAGCTGTAAGGAAAATTCAAACCCCCCAAAAAAAAAAAAGATGCAATTTTGAGCTGATCCCAGAACTCAAACACAAGCCCCTTTGACAAAATGGTTTAAAAGAACACAATTCAAAATTATAACGAGTGTATCACGCATAAGAAAATTCAAAGACCAAAAACTGTTTCGTTTTCTCAGCATCCAAAAACAAAGAGAAGAAATTCACCTTTTTAGTCTGAGAAACTCAAGAATGAATCTTTATAATATCCACAGCAATTAAATGCAAAGTGCAAAGCACACAGCACAGTGCACTATATATATATATATATTGTATTTTTGAATTTTTTTATAATTTAAAACAAAGAAAAATATATTATTGAAAAAAAGTTGGTAAAACTTTATTTGCCTTGATATAAAAAAGATAAATATTAATATTACTCTAATATTAAAAGAGAAACAATTTTAAAAAATAAACTGATTATATTTTAATAATACAAAATTTATGTAAAGAATAAATATTTATATATAAAAAATATATGTTTTTGAATTAAAGATAAACAAGAATACTTTAAAGGTGGCGGGGATTAACTCATTATTACAAGATTATAATAACTGGCCAGCTTGTATTGTTACAAGTGACATAAGCAATAGATTTATTCTAGGTTGTAAATATCTCCTTCCACTTGTCTCATTAGCCATTATCCATTATTTCAACTTTTGTCTATTGGTTTGGAATTTTGGTCCATTTAAATCTTAATTTATTAGTTTTAATGAGAAACATATTATTCATTAACATTGCCAATAGCCAATATATGGTATCGGATGCTAATTACTATCTATGATTAATTTATTGATTTATTTTATCATAATTATTCTAAAAATCATATTAATAATTATTATTATCAAACATAATTATTATTTTTTTATAAGTTGTAGTTTTTTTATTTATATGTTTAATAAGATTAATAAATTAATTATTAATTTATATGACTAATTTATTAGTTAATTTAATTAATATAAAAATGTTATTTTAAAGTAATTTATTTTAGAGATTTTAGCTTATATCAAATTTGTGTTTGGTGTCACTAGGTCGAAGAATATGGTGCCATGTGAGTTTATCAATTATAACATATCTGAATGATTTTAAGGATTACTAACTCTGATACAACAATTCATATCATTTTTGTTCTTATTCATATTATATATTAACATTTATACAAAGTGAATATTGTTTCATAATACTTTTATACATTTCAAAAACTTATATAAACACAACTATTTATAATTATTATAATCTTTATGAAATTCAAGTCCTTACATTTGTATCTATTAGTGTATATACTATAATTATTACACTTTATAACACAAGAAAATGATAAGCTAGTAAAATTAAATTTCAGCATATACATAAAACGAAACGATTATATTTATAATTCATACATAAATATAGACTTGTAAAATTCATATATCAACTAATGATTTTTTATTCTCATTTTAAATATCAATAACAACAATCATGTAGATCACTAGTAGATCTATCTATCTTTCAATCATAATCCTTATATTTTATTTCAATCATATTGACTTCACATATATTAATTTGCAATCACATACCTTTATTTCATTTCAATCCTCAGTACTCTAATTTCATTTTAATCATGATATTTGCATATGGATCTATCATCTTCTGAAATATTCATTAAGTATGTCCCTACAAAAACTAACATTTAATTCATCCATCAATGATTAGGGTAAGTTCAAACATTCAATACGGAGTGTCTACTAGTAATCCCGGAGTAATCCTAGTGTGTATGAATAATTTCCTTATCAGTTTTTCATCACTCTCAATATCTTAGTTTACATGACTTAGATCATCAATGAAGCTAGAGGATATATGTTAAAGCATATGTTTTTCATTCTTATTATACAATCACATATCAACTCATACATTATCTCAAATATATAACATCAATTTCATATAAATTTCATCTATGCTTTAGAAAATTTCACAATTCAGATCATTCAGTAATCTCTTCCATATCAAAACAATATTTAAATATTAGATTATCTAAATTTAATATCTTTATATTATTATACATCTTATAATCAAATAATTTTATCAAATTACATCGGTACTTATAGATTTTAATGTAATAAAATATGAATAGATTTTAATGTATAAAATATAAATATAGATTGCGAAATTATGTGTGTTTTTCTGCTTGTAATTGATAATGACAAGGCCAAAGTCTACGTTCTTGTTTCTTTCGATTTTTCCAAGAAAAGTATAGTCTTTGTTGACCAACATAAATCCCAAATTTAAAAAAAAAAAGAAAAAAACTCAAATACCAAAATAATACTAGCTAATGTTACAATCAATATATGCAGGTCATAGCTTGTTGTGCCAAACCGTGTTAATTATTTTTTTTTAAGTAACTATAAATAATGTATAATATAATATTGTTAGTATTTTATATTTTATCATTAATTTTTTATTTCTTCTCGTAGAATTTGTATGTTACACACACTATTAGGGTTTTTTTCTTATTTATTCTTTCTTACACATCATTAACAATGCATTACCACGATATACTTGGTATAGTTTGTAACTATTTGTTGTTACTTGGAGTTGAACATCACCACTACACGTATTCTTTTTTTTAAATAAAATTTTTGGATGAATCTAATAATATTATTTTTTTAAGCTAATGAGAACTTTGTTATTAAAACTGTTGAAAACTTACGTTGAATAGTATAAATAATCATTAATTAATAAAATATGTAATCAACAGTTTAATATGTAATAATGCAATAACTACTTTAATTAAATAAAACAACTTTTTTTTAAGAAGGCATGGTTTGTGAAAGGCAATTAAATGAGAAGGTATGTGAATTTTGTATGCCTTATGTGAGAAAATTTAGTTGTAACTTACAACCAAACACAGTTTAATTTCAAGTTTAGAATAGAAGATAACGTGATTCCTGATTTTAAATTAATTGTTCTAATTTAGACAGAAAACTTGATAAGTTGGCGTGCCGTGTTTGGATTTGGTGACAGTGAAACGGGCTTTTCCATTGTGCGAAATTTCCAAGCAATGAAAATTGGGTGTGAATGGCATAAATTCATTTGACGATTTCATTGATGATGTAGTTGTTCCCACATCATAATAAAAATAACTTAAATATAAATATCTCTCATTAAATTTTAGTTTTATAAATCCTTAATTTAAGTAAAATTATATTCAGCTTCTTTATATAAAATCTCAACTTCAAATTTTCTAAATAACTTCCAACTGTGATAAGTCTTTAGTAAAATTGATTAATACTTCACACCAATAATATTATTGCTTAAATATATAATTATGACATCGATAATTTTAATGCAAAATTGGATGATTGCAGAGACAAAACAAGTAGCAGCCAAAGTCTTGGTTTCTTTGTGAACTCAACATTCTTCAAAAGTTGACTTTTCTTGTAAAATATCTGTCCACCACCAATACAAGATATCTCAAATATATAATTTTATATATGTGATTAAAATAATTTTTTAGAAAAATTTGAAAATATTAGATTTTGAAGATATAGTTTGCTTGTGTTTGAGGGATCTTGATTAGAACTTTATCATTAATATTAATATTGTTTGTTTTGATGCCTTATCTGGTATAGTTTCATGTGGTGAATGTCTTTCCTGTGACTACTCTATCTCCTCTCATAACTTACATTCTCTTCATAGAGTAGAAAATAAAAAATTCAAAAATAGTGTTTCTATTTTAAAAGAACATGACGAAAACTTATTCGCAAATATTTGCAGGTAATATCTTTTAATGAATACTCATAGATAATTATTTGTTTGTTGGTGGAACTATAAGAATTGTTTTGGTAAGTTTAATAATTTTGTATTGTTAGGAGTTTGGGTTAAAATAAATATATCTTCCTTCTTTAATCTTTTTGAAATATTTTCTAAAGATAAAATTGTGATAAAATTTCGAACTTCAAATACATATAGATTAGATGTAATAATAAATTAAAACGATATTAACATTAATGTTAGTTTTTTGATATGAAAAAAAAATAAAAAAATATTTCAAAAACAACTCTTATTCTTCTTAAATCTTGATTAGAAGAATTGTTTCGGTGTACTTAATAATTTTATTTTGTTTAAGAGTCGAAATTAAAAACAATTTAAATATATTCCTTTTGTAATCTTTCTTTTTAATTTTTAAAGAAAACAAGTATTATAATATCAACTAGTATATATCAACTATGAATTTTATTTTTATAATTAAAAAAATTAAATGATCAAAATAAGATTATTAATGAAGAATATTTTAATTATAAATAAATATATATTTTATTTTGATATGTGCAGTTGTTCCTAAAAAGATTAATTTTTAGAACTTATACTTTATAGTATTTTAAAAAAAATGATCAAATTTATCTACACTAATATTTCATTATGCAATTTTATTTAAGTTATAACTTAAACTTAATTTTACTTGAGTTTCTATTTTAAAGAATTACCCTTAAATAACTTATTTAAAATTAAAAAAATAAATAAAATATATAATCTGTAATAATTTTTTTGTGGATACACAATAATTAAGGAGTTAGGAAGCGATATTTTTTTAGAGAATTTGAAATAACCAATAAGGACCAATCGTACATGATCCTTCCGTTGTCATTCCTCAACATGGATATCACAACTCACATGCTCATTCATCCTTAATATAATAGAAGGAGATATTTTATAACTAGTAATTATATATTTAAGCCTTCTTTATATTTAACTAAGAAAATACATAAGAATTTATAAATCAAATCTGATATATTTGAGAGGGAATTTAAAGCTACAAGGTATTTATTATACACTATTACTTTAGGAGACATGTAAAATTACAAATCAAAAGAACACGAATTTAAAAACTAGAAAAAAAAAGAGAGAAGTTCACAACAGTGATTATTAATTGTTTAAAAAACAAGTAATAAGTTTAAAAGGTAGTCTTTTAGAGTGTAATAGGGTTATAGTCTTCAAAAGAGAATAATAATAGACTTAGGTTTTAATAAATAAAATGAAGAGACGTTTTTGTTAGAAAAAAAAATACTAAAAAGAAGCATAGTAAATAAACCAAAGAGGGTTAAATAAAAAAAACAAAACAATTATATTGTAGAACTTTTTGAGTTGCCAAGGAGATGTGGTTTAAACCTTAAATCAAATCTAACTTTTTGACGTTTGAACATATGGTGGGAGGTATTATGATTATCCACCAATCAAAATGAAAAATATAATGAATTTGATTTTATTTTTTATGTGGACATTAAGTGATTATAAGGTGTTTTGATATTAGTCTTGACTTGACTTTTTTTTTTTAATCTCATCATTAATGATGATGATATCATCATGAAAATATCAAAATATCATGTTAACAAAATCCACATTTCAATATCGTCCTAAAGAATGTCATGTTATTTGATTTAAATTCCAGTAACATATTTGTAAGGATTAAAAAATATCATACCTACAATGACTAAAAACAAAAGTATAGTTTATATATAAAGAAATAAAATAGAAAGTGACATATTTATAAATCATAGTTAAGTGTTGCATTGAAACCTTTAAATATATTTATGCTAAATTGAATAATTCATTTAAAATTTTGTTAAATTAGTCATTTTTAATATCAATATAGTTTATCAAATTTTTCCATCTTATTAAGTGTGATAATATTTACTATGATTGACAGTTCATAATAGTCAAATATAAATTTTCTTCTATTTAAAAAATTGAATACAATTATTAGTTTCTATTAATATTAATTTTTAATTGTTGAAAACAAAAGTATCAAAATAAGGGAATCGCGTCAAATTAGACAAAAGAAATTGTGCAGAATTTTATGTACGAAAATAATAAATATTGAAAATAGAAGAATTTTTTCTTAAAAAATGTCTAAAATATGTATAAATTATATATATTTTTTTTCATTACCACAGTTATGAAACATCTCAATGTTGAGGATACAAACAATTTCAAACATTTTTATTCTCTTCTCAAGTTAAAAATATATACCATCTTAAACTTGTTACTCTCTTTCCACTTTGTGAAGAATAAACAATACCAAAAATAAAAGAGTAACTAGTTATTGATAATATTTCTAAGATACAATTCCTCGAAACATTGCATATTCGCTTTATGAAATAAAACAGAATTTAATTTTTTTATTTAGTTTTCTCAAATAAGATACTTATTAACTTAACATTATATCTTATAATAACACTTTCAATTTTGTAATTATAGTTGAGTTGATAATTTTGACAAAATGTGTGATAATGTTATCATGATATTATAATGATATCATCACTTTTAGATTTAATAAAAAGAATAAAATTAATTTAGAAAACAAAAATTACAAAAAAAAGAAAGACTAAAATCAAATATCCTTTATTATAGGATTAAAAATTTAAGCCTTTAAAAATATTTTTGCAAATTTATTTGCATAATTGCGAATTTTTATGCAAAGAAAAAACAAATAGTTTCTGTTAGTGTAAAAGTACTTTTAGGTTCTCTTAATTTTGATTAAAACATACACGAAGTAATTAGTTTTAAGGTATTTTTTTTATTTTTTATTGTATTTCAAATTTGTTTTAAAAACTTTAAAAATAAATTTAAATGGCAAAACTCGATTGCCTCAACATATTTGTCACCTAATTGTTTGGATTGATTATTTAAAAAAAAAATACATAAATTCAACACATCAAAGATTTTTCATTACAGAAAAAACCTTTTCTGTAACGAAAGGAAATGCATCAAAGATTTTTGAAGGGGCAAGAAATTGGGACCAGGTTGTGACCCTAAGGCTAACATGCTCAACCACTAGTTTGGAAAAGTCACAATCTTAGAAAAAGTGGCCACATGGTTGATCTTTCAAAATTAAAGAAATTGATTATTTATTTTGTTTGTTAATAATGGAACCAAATTGAATAAAATAAATAAATAAAAGAAAAAAAATCATAATTTTGTTCTATTTTTCAAATATTTCTCTACTATTTTCCACAGCATCAGAATATCAAGTGAGAACACCTCAACTTAAAACAAAATAAATAACCACTGCAGTAAGAGTTGATAATCCATTGTACATAGAAACAAACACTGCTCTTTCTTAACAAACAACACATTTGACACAACAACAAATCATAAAACAAACATTTTTCTGGTACAACATCTGACTACATCAGTGAGTGTTCGCTGAAAAGTATATTGTCCAATGAGAGAGTGTAAAATCTATGGCTAACAGGGTTAACACCACATTTTTTTTCTTCTTTACAAAAAATACATTCTGAAAGGAAGAAAGCCAAGACAAGGTGGAAAAGTTAAACAATTTCAGTGAATAACAGTTTCCCCACTTGAAATCTTTGTATGACAAGTCCCTACAATTACTACGTAACATGAAACTGTCCCATGCACTTAACTTATTTGAGATTATATAATGACAGAGAAGACTTTAATGATTCCATCAGGTTTCAGAGAAACTCTTCAAAGACACAACAGTTGCTGTATGTACAGCTGATGGCCTAATTTGTGGGAACTGATCAATGAATAGAGAATCATCATCAAACTAAAGATGGTGAATTTGGATTCTTACCCAATTGGTTTTGGAGACTTGGTATAGCGAATATATGGAGAACCATGTGGAACATTTGAGCTAGACATTGTCCTTGCAGCTTGACCCTTCCTTGGCACAGATACTAACTGTGTTCTAATGCTGTTTTTGTGATTTGGCATGGACATGGTTCGGTCTACTCGTGCAATCTGGAAGTGATAAGATGAGATAGCCATGTCCTTGAGGTTTGGTAAAGGCTTTAAAGCTTGAACAACTTCACTCATCAAGGGTCTGGATTTTGGATCACGGCTAAGGCATTGAGCAGCAAGCTGGAGAGCTTTTTGTACCCCTTTAACCGAGAAGTGGCCTTCGAGGCGGGGGTCAATTATCCGGTAGAACATCCTCCGGTCTCCGAGGATAGGTCTTGCCCACTCCACCAGATTGTGTTCCCCACTTGGTCTTCTCTTGTCAATAGATCGCCTGCCAGTGAGCATTTCTAGTAGCACTACTCCAAAGCTGTAGACATCACTTTTTGATGTCAAATGTCCTAATAAGAATGAGAGTGTGAGTATACATCTATTTCAAAAGATATAAACAAAATCATTTTTCAGAGGATATGATGACAATTTGATTTTGTTATAAAGACAATAATATAATTAATATTAGTTTGTTTCTAAAAGTCTTGTATCTTATCTTCTGAAATCATTGAGTAACAATTTTTCAGTTATAGTAGGCAAGACCTGAGGTAACTATCTTGCTTTCTATTCTATCAGAGTTACTTCTTGAGTTTAAGATAAAGATCACGCATTTTCAAAACATAATTCAATAGCTTAATATGAAACTTTTAAAAGATCACTGGCTACCCCTTCCCCTTTACCCTTCTTGATGGTTTGGATTGAAAGTTATATCCAATTATCTCAAGGGCACCATCTGAATTACGAACTCTGAAAAAGCTGTTGATATTGACCCTTTTCATATCCGAGTTTATTAGATAATGATGCTACTAATTTATTCATAGTCATTCATTACACTAGGCGAACAAATTATTAAGTAGACAAAGGATAAAACAGGTCTCATGGTTTTACAAGTGTGCAAAGTCAGAGACAAAATAAAATAGTGCCAAAAACTGACCACGACTTAAAGAAGAACAAAACGTGGTCGTTTATTATTTATTAGAGATTTAAGTTAGTTGGAAATTAGTTATTCGTTATTCATAGTTATTTATTACTCAATTAATGCCTATAAATGATTTGATTCGATGTAATCACTTTTACTCATTCAATCAAATCATAAACTTGTTTTTTTTCTTCTCTTGAGCTCAAACGTGTTTTGTAACAGTATCAGTAAAGGATTTTAGTGCCAGATTCTTTATTTTTAACCATTGTGATTGTAACTGTGATTGCTATTGATATAATAGCTATCCTTTTATCTCTCACATAAGAATAGAAAAATATTCTAAGTTCAGTAATTTCATATGGCATCAGGGTTTGATCTTAGCCATCAGTATGCTTACATCATTTAACATTTCACACTTCGATAAACTTTTCATTTAATGTGACCATGACTATAACTTTGAAGGATCAAACTGAGGGTTTTCTCTACAAAGGAATCATGATAGTCCAAGATGTTATAAAACGAGAAAAGCTTAGTATGCATGACACAAGCTATTTTCATTCTAAGTTGTATGGTGAAAAAGTATTGAGTTTAAGAAATGTTACCACTTGAAAAGGAATAGGGAAGGCTCAAAAACTCACCAGTCATCACATACTCGGGAGCAGCATAACCATATGTTCCCATAACTCTTGTTGATACATGTGTCTTTTCCCCCTCGGGACCATCTTTGGCAAGTCCAAAATCAGAGAGCTTGGCATTGTATTCCTATAAACATTTTTGCTTTTATTTTCTGGATTGGAGGATGAATATGACATAATAAGTACTTTCTTGACTAGTTTACTTACATACCGCATCTAATAGTATATTAGATGTTTTGAAATCACGATATATTATGGGTCTTTGAGCCTCTTCGTGGAGAAAAGCAAGACCCTTTGCAGCACCAAGTGCAATTTTCATTCTGATAGACCAAGGAAGAGGCAAGGGTCCTTCAACATAACAAGTGGTTGTTAACAGAAAAACAATCAATCCTAATAAACATGGAATTTTTTATAGAGCATATGGCTATCAGAAAGAACAAATGCATTATGAGAAGAGAACCATTTTACTTTAGCTTTTGTTTTCTATATGCATTAAAGCCTGTGCATTAAAAACAACAAGGGCTAGTAGTGTACTTCTAAAGAGGTGGTTCTCCAAACTGCCTCGGGGCATAAACTCATAAACCAGTAATCTTTGATCATCTTCAATGCAGAAACCAACCAGTTTAACAAGATTTGGATGGACAAGATCACCAAGATAATTTAACTCAGCCTGAGTAGAAGCAAAGACAAATCGAGAATGTTAACATCATATGAAGTATAACAAGAACAAAAATGAAAATGAAAAAGTTGAGAAGCATATATATAAGTTCCCTACAAGCCACTCTTTGTGACCCTGATGTCCATTGTGGTTGAGGGTCTTGACCGCAACCGTAAGCCCGGTACCTGGTTTCACAGGTGCAGTTCCATTCTCTTCAATCCAACCCTTGAACACACAGCCAAACCCTCCTTCACCAAGAAGACTCTCTGGTCTAAAATTCCTAGTTGCCACCTTAAGTCCATTGAAGGTGAATTTTCTCAAGCAAGAAGCAACCTTCAGCTCCTCACTGAATATTGGTGTAGAAGGGTTACTTTCTGCATCACTAGTTGTTGTAGAGGACTCTGGAGGAGCAACTGTTTCCTTTGTGATTCTATCAGACGCAGATTTATTTTCCTCTGATTCAGTTACCACTGCCTTGACATTTTCACCTAAAAATAAGAACAAATGGACACTATTACATGATTTGATCATGCCATTCTAGACTTTAAACAACTTCATTTCAATTTCACTAGACTTGTATGATAACAAAATAGTAAATATAATCAAGCAGTGTTGTGCATATGGTCAATGCATTGCAAAGTAGTGCCTCTCAATTCAGAAAATAAATTATGAAATATTAATATAATTGTCAGAACAAGTAGATATCATTTACTAAATACTTTTCTTGGCTCTTTTTCCAACATCAAGTGCAGACGGTGCTTACAGGAAAAACATGCCGTGGTCCAAAGGTAATGCAGAAAAGAACCTGACTATGAAAGTCTTTAATTATTTCTAAATGGATTAGTTAGATCTCCAACTTTCTCAACAAAAAATGCACAATAATAGCTCTAATCAGTTTTATTGCAAGAAACTCGAAACAGATTCACACTCTCAAACACAAAAGGGTTTGGTGGTCAGATCGTATAACCCAAAAAGTAAAGACACACAACTAATGTTGGCCACCTAAAATTAATGACAAACGACAAATAGAACACATTTTCATGAAACTAAGGAAATTAATGCGGAAAGAAAATTACCATTATTAGGAGCACTAGTGCCACTAATGGTGGTGCTATCAACTTTTGATCTTGAAGGTATGCAACTCCCAAAGAGGCTAAATCTAAACCCCCATTTTCTCTCCTTCCCACCACCTTCCTTCTCCTTCCTCCCCTTTGACTTCTCCACATCCAAACTCCCTGCTTGAACTGCATTGCTCCCAAACCCCATCTTCTAAAACTCTCACAAACAACTCTCCATGCACCAAAGTCTCAAACTTTTTATACAAATCCACTTCAACTTCAAGCTAGAAAAAAAATTGAATAACTTTCCTTTGGGTGAACTCAAAAATATCTCTGGGTCAAAAGTCAGAGACCAATCTCTCAAAAAATGATAGACCCAAAGCTAGAAACTACTAATTGAACAATATGGAGCTAGAGAAAAAGAACAATAACATGGTACTAAATGTTGTGAAGGATGAACAAACACATGTACAGTGATGAATGAATGAGACCAACACAGCACAAAACAAAGCCACACAGAAACCAAGTTGTGAAGTGAGTCCAAAATCCAAAGCAAAGGGGAAGAAAGAGAGAGAGAGAAAGAGAGGGAAGGAGTTGGTGTTGTGTTGAAGAATGAAGAGGAAAGCGGGAGAGTGCTTGTGACAGAGGGAAAGTTTTTCCACAGCGGGCAGGGCGGGCAGGCTTGAAAACGTGAAAAGTGGGGGAGTGGGGCAGTGCGGGCAAGAGAGAGAAAGTGACAGGCATTTTTCTTTTTGCTTTTTGAAAACAGCACCGAGCAGTGCCACTTGGTAAATTGGAACCTACGACATATGACTTTCACTTTGGTCACTAAATTATTCCACAGATAACGTTGTTTTTTTCCTTGTGGAAAATCATTATGCAAAGGGTGAAACTTAGGCTACCCTTATTTTGCTTCATATATCATCTTCCAACTATTCTTTTTCTATTTTTTTTTTTCCATAGTTTCTTCTAAGTTGAGTCTTAAGAAATATATGATATAACTTAATTTGATTGAAATGCAAGGTTAAGAATTGTTTCACTGTACCTAATAGTATCACATAGTTTAAAGTTGAGGCAAATGTTAATTTAATTTTTCAAAATATTTTTTAAAAACAAAACTGTAACAAAGTTTTAAATTTTAAAATCAACAATATCTTAAATGATTAAAACATTAACAAGTTTATCTCATATTTAAACTTTTTATACATAAGTTTATGATAAAAGTAAATTTTAAAATTATATGCATGTGAAATATAAACTCTATTTTTATCAACTTAGTTAAGATACATAAAAAGGTAAACATCAATCATTATTAATTTCTTTTTAAAATGAAACAATTTATGATAAACTTATTTAATATATACCATAAAAGTATGTGTTTATGTACACAATTTCATAAATTTAACAAAATTAAAGTATATTGATTTTTATTTTTACATATTTTATTTGAATAAGATGATTTAAATTAATTTTAGAAAGGCTTAATTATAACTAAATATAACATTTCTAACAATAAATTATATTGAATAATTCAAAAATATCAATTAAAAATGGGTTTAAGTTGATGTTGGTTATAATTATTTCAATTGGCATTAATAAAGATTTTTTTAATTAATATTAGTTAATGTTATTTTTTTTTACAAGTTACTATTATCTTTTATTAATGTTAGTTAAAAAATCGATCTTGACTAACATTGAAAGAAATTAGTTCTAGTTAACATCACTAAAAAATAATTTATCTAACGTTTATTTATGAAAATTCTTACTAATACCTCAAAATAAGTCTGTTCTCTTTAGTCCAAATGAATAAAAAAGTAATTTCAAGAATGTCAAGTGAAAAATGACTTTTATTAATATTGAAAAATGTTATATTGACCTAAGAAAAAATTAATTGCCTTAAGTAAATAAATAATACTAGTTTATATTTTAAAAAATTAATGTCAATGATAATTGAGAATTAAATTTGATTAATTTCAACAAAAAAAACTTTATTAAGACCACTCAAATAAATATACTATTCAGGTTAACAATGTCGCGATTAAAGACAAGACAATAATATCTTGATTAGTGCTACATGATAATATTTAAAATAATATTGAATCGCTACTTCAACTAAAAATAAATTAATAATATCTAATCTCAGTCAAATCAACATTAACCCTAGTCATAATCGAGTCAAGAAAAACAATAAAAAATATTAGAAAAAATAAATATAAAAAACTCTTAACCTTTGTTGATAAATTTTGAAATTATTTAAATTTAACCAATTATATTATTTTTATAAAGTTCAATTTTCTTCAAAACTTTATATTCAAACAATAGATTTTGCCATCAAATATTTCAAATTATCCATAAAAAATAATTGTTATAAAAGTTCACATTCCAAAAAAGATTGTGATTTCAATTCATTGTTATAAAAAGATTGTACTCAAATTCACTACTTTTTCTCTGCAAAATATATTCATCTAACAATTTTTTTCTATATCATTTCGAACAAAATTTAATTATCTATCAACCATGTTAGATTATATTAGGATTCAATATGATACTTAACTCGCATGGATGCTACACAAAGAAGCCAATTATCAAATAAAATTTATAAGATGAGACAACCTTATAGAATATTGTTTTATCATGAACAATGAATATGCATAGCTATATTGGTGCACCACATTTGGATTTTCTATAATTGTTTTGGTCAATGTAATTCAGGACTTATTAGGAGCACTAGCACAAGAACCCATAAAATTTAAACACGTTACCTACATTTATTTGTTGTTTTCACTATATGAATTAGTGTTGATTATTTGGCTTTGGCACTCATTGTTCCATGCCAACTTTATGGAAAGTTTTGAGAGAGAAGAGACAATGGAATCAATCATTAAAATTCAAAGGTTAGGTTAAGTCTCTTTGTGGCCCACTACTCATCTTTTTCCTTCAAACCATTTTCATATTTTTCATTTCACAAAATATAATTGCATATATAAAATGTTTATCATTGCATCATTCATCTTAATATTTGCATTTTCATGAGTTCATATCCACTTTGAGAATTTAATATCCTTTTTGGGTCATGCATCAAGATTTACACTCCAACACATGCCCTTTTTTTTAATTATTTATCAGCATTAGTATTGTTATTTATTTAAAGTTTTCCTCTTATGGTTATTTTTTAGTTGGGTTCTAGTGGACCACTTTAAAATCCAACACTTAGGTCCGTCAAATATATATTTATAGGATATTTCTTTTGCCACTTAGATACCTTTTTCCTTGTAGATATGTAAGTGGGGAAATTCTAAATTATCCTTGAGTTGGAAAGATTATATAGTTCAAAAGTTTATTATAGATTAAGCAATCGAAAATAAAAAAAAATATTATGAATTTGAAAATATATTTCTAGTTATATGTTTTAGTATATATTTTTTGAGTTTATAATCTAAAAATATTAGATTATTTTGTATTAGATAATTTAGAGAGACATTTTAAATTAATCAATATAGAAATATGGAAATGTGTTATAAATTATCTAATTTAAAATTATATTTTAAACTATAATCCGAAATACATTTTCAAATTATATAATGTTAAAATGTATTGTGAATTACATAATTTATAAATACATTCTGTGCAATTCAAAAATATGAAATTATATTCAAAATTATGTAATTTTAAATATATTTTTAAATTATCTAATTTGAAAATTCAAAAATATATTTCAGATTTTGAATATATGTCTAAATTATATAATTTAAAATGTAGTTTTAGATGATCGAGAAATACAATTTAGATTGTGTAATTCAGCACATGTGAATTGCGCAATTAAAAATCTAAATCATGGATATTTTAAACTTTTCCAACATTATCAAAGAGGTGCAAAAAGAAACTGTGAAATACCAAAAGAAATTGTCCCGTTCATACTCTCTTTTTATATTTATATTTTTCCTGACTAGCCCAACTTGGACCAGTGGCCCTACTAGTTAGGGTTCTGCTATTTCCACCCAACTTTTCAATGTATTTTGCGTTATAATTTGTTTGCTATTTTCTCCTCAAAATATTCCTAATAGAAATTCATTTTTATAGTATAATATACACAATAAAAACACATCCTCGTTAAGTGTTGCGTTTTCATTATGTATAAATAACACACTATTAATGCAAAGAAAATACGTCTTGGCTACATTTTTATAAAAATGAGGGGTGAAAATGAAAACAAAAAAAATGAGACCCAAAAAATCAGGTTTAAGCACATTCAACAAATCAATTTGCTACATCAAAGCATTCATTTCATACATATTTTTTTCATTGAAATCGGATGCCAAATCACTTACATATGTTTCGATTTCAGTATTTACTGTTTAAGAATTAGAGAAAGTGACAAAAACAAAATTAAAATTACAAAAAAAAAGTAAAAATTGGATGATATTTTTTTTCCAGTAAAATAAGAAGATTTACGAAGAAAATATATAATAATAATAATAAAAGTTAATTTTTTTCTAATCAATTATACGTAAATAATAACAAAATACTTATTAACATAATCAATTATAGAAACTCACATAATCTTTTATGTTAATAAATATTCTATTATTATTTAAATTTTAAATTAATAAATATTTTATTATTCTTTATATTTAAAATTATAAACAAAGTAGAATGATGCGTGCATGGTCCCAATTTTCTAAAGAGTTAAAACATGGAGAGGAAATTTTCTACACAATCTCAAGGAACACAATTATGTCTTTCTGGGCTTTTCTTCCTGTACCCCGATAATTTCTTCCTGCACCTCCACAAGTTTTAAAATAACCGTTTTACTCTTTAGAAAAGTGATTTCCAGATTACTTGCTTTGGAAATTTTCTAGAATAAATTTTCTGAAATTTTTGAAACATGATTTCCAGATCATGATATTATCAAAATTTTCAATACAAGATTTCTTAAATAAGATATTTGGAACAAAGTTTCTAAATACATTTTACAACAAGTTTTTTAGAACAAAATATTTGAAAAGATACAGTTAGTGATTATGTGATGCAGAAAAATCTGATTATCTGGGATCTGAATATTTTATTATAAAAAATTATTTGATACAAGTTGTGAAAATACCTACAAAATTTCAACCAGTTTTGCCGGGAAAACTTTTATGATAAGTTTGATTCTAGATTCCTTTATCTGTCTCATTCAAAGTAACCTACCCAAGAAAAGTTCGAATGAAAATACACTATTATAGTACTTTAACTCGATGTGGGACCTCAGAAACTTCCAAGCAACTTCCTTGGTCGCATTGTCAATTACATAAACTTTTCAGATAATTTCTCAGAAGATGTTTTCCAATGCTTCCGAGAAACACAATGGAAACACCTCAATCCTCACCAAACTTTCCACGAAAATCCTCTTTACACCCTAAATTTAAGTGAATTCATTTCCACCATCTTCCGTCACCAACATTCCCTCATCTCACAACACTGTTCCAAATTGTTGTTGCACTTGCAGTTTTGTCCCATTTTTTTATATCACAGCTCACAACTGTAGTCACATTATCCTTACAAATTCTTCCAAAACCTTGATTCTACTGTCAAAATTATAATCAGAGTCATTCCCAACACTGTCTCACTCCACTTAAATTTGTAGTCACATACACATTAAAAATCTTGACATTGTAATCCAGATTATAGTCACATATACACTGCAAAAATCTTGGCACTGTAATCCACACTTGACATTGTTGTAGAGATTGTAGTTATCAACATCTCAAAAAATCTTCATACTACAGTTGAAACTGTTTTTGCAGAAACTTAAAAAAAATTGACATTATTAGAGTCTATATTCCAGTAACAGACACTGTCAAAAATCTTGATATTGCTGTCAAAATTACCATTTTTTTTAAAACCCTATTCTCCAGACACAACCACCATGACTGCTTCATCATCACTTCAACTTCTTCCTCTCGCAGCTTCTTCTTCAGATGATGAAGCACCCCAAATGCTTAAAAGCGTGTTACCCTTCTTCGGATTCATGAACATGACGATCAGCAGCGTGGTCACGATCTACCGCGCGCGAAGCCACAACGACACAGGCACCATCATATTCGTGGCTTTCGTCTACTTCGGATCCTTCTTCTTGGACTATTGCTTCCGCTTGTACCACTCTCTTCCCCCATCTTCGCCATCTTCTCGCAACGTTAAAATCGTGATATGGGTCTTGATCAGTTCCATCATGTTGGGGTTTGCGTGCGAGTTTTCGACTTTTTTGAGCTTTCTTGAGTCTTCGTTCTTCTTCGGGCTTGTGATCAGTGGGAACTCGTTTCTGTTCTATGTGTACTTCATTTGGGAGGGTGAGAAGAGGGGTGGTAGTGCTTGCAACAATGATGATTCTTGTGAGTGTAAACCATTGACAGAGGCTAAGGTTGTCGATGAAGTATGATCGTGGTACTAGGTTGAAGCAATGTCTCTGTTTTTGTGGTAAAATTCCAAACTGGTGTTACCAAAAAAAGTGTATACTGTGTGCTCAGCATGTTGGTTTTTATATTTAATAAAGAAAATGAGGGTAATATCAATAAAAATACAATATATTTTATTAATATATATATATATATATATAATTATTTTTTTAAAAATATTAGATTTTGCAAGTTGAATGATAATATCATATATTTTTTTTATATAATAGAAATTTTATTTTTATAAAAATTATATAATAGACTTAAATATAAATATTTATATATTTATAATAATATTTCTTAATATACTTTTTCACATCAGATTTAATATAAATATATTTGTAAAATCATAAAATAAAATAAAGTTTTCATTATCATCACTTCTGCTGACATATAACACAATGGTATTGTAAATTTATAAATAAGACAAATACCAGTTAAGTTATAGAGAGTCTTAAAATTATATATTTATAAATTAAATTTTTATTAAAACTAGAATAAATCAGAATTTCGTAATTTATATTACCATTATCACATCTCTATAATAACTCATGTCATTCATACACAAACTCATATACAAAAATATTAATACTGAATTAGACACTCTATTGTATATCATTCCATATGTTATAATAAATTTCTATTTCAAACTTCAGATATAGTTTGTGTTATTGTTGTAAAAGACGACGAAAAATAATAAAATAAAAATCACTGCCTTAAAAGACTTATCCGTAATAAATACACAAATTCTCCAAAATACAATAGGAACTTTTCAATTAAAAATCGAGGATCTCAGAACTAGCAAACAAGCTCTTTTGAGCAAAAATATCCAAGATATTTGGAGAAGAAAATAAAGAGAGAAAAAGAAAGTAGAAGATGTGAAAAGGAGATAAAGTGCTGTGTGTATTTTCGGAATAAGTGGGAGCTCCAGTTTATAGAGGATGAAAACATGAGCGTGGAGCAGTTTTGAAGAGTGACATGTTAGGAACGAAAAATAGAAAACTGCTTCCGCTGCCCTCGTTGTCCACAACGTTCGTATTGAGTCAAACTGCCTCCAACGTACCTTCAATGTTCAAAAAAAAAAAAATCAGAGCTTGGTATGCAGAATTGGAGAACGACATCTTCTCCTCTAATTTTTCCACGTTCCAGTGTTTCTAGAATAGAGGTAGTTACTGAAGAGATTTGGTTGCGATTGTTTAGGGCTATTAGGGTTCAGCGTTTTCGATTTCCCCTTTAATAGGTTCGAAAGTTCACTTTTCCCCTTTTACAATTTGCAATCTTTTCTCTTTTTTCAAGATTTTGCAATATGTTATTATTCTGTTTTCACAACAGTATGTTCTCATCAATTTTAATTCAAATCTTATATACAATCCTCATATTCACATAGTTAATTATATGTCCTATTTGGATAAACTTATTTCAAATATCAAACATAATCATATAAATCTGTTTCGACTTTCATCAAAGTCTCCTAATTTTTTTTATATGATTATAATATACTAGTAATAAAGTATCAAATTTTTAAATAATGCACGTCCTAATCATCTAAATACAAGTATCTATACCAACTTTCCATCTCATACATAAATTTCTATTCAATTTAATTCAAATTCATTTCATTCTTACTTAATAAAACAAATCATTACAATACGAATTAAAAACATTCATACTAATTTATACACATCACAAAAAGTTCAAAAATTATTTCTCATAACTTGAACTTTACTTGTAACAAACCATCTCAGACTGTAATTTAGTCATTTAATTATAGGTTTAATAAGCACAAAAAGAACTTAACTATTTTTATCCTTTACCATCACAAAGCTATTTTTTTTCTCTCCTTCTAATTATTAGTTTTCTATTTTGCGGTTTTAATTTTTAATCTTTTTTACACACAGAAATAATTTTTGTGGGGTGTTTCCTTCTCCAGACGCACACACGCGCCGCCGGCCAAGCCGGTGGAGGTAGGCTTGTGGGTCGCGTCATTCCCTGTTCATACACAA
>Ga0099825_1000543_pt1 | contig 41097 bp, 23 predicted proteins | sample SiratroredBW_FD_76838 | JGI IMG/M metagenome (GOLD analysis project Ga0099825, IMG submission 76838) | Root nodule microbial communities of legume samples collected from California, USA - Siratro red BW | ecosystem: Host-associated > Plants > Roots > Nodule | place: USA: California | collected...
ATATATATATATATATATATATATATATATATATATATATATATATATATATATATATATATATATATATAAGATTATATATATAATCGATTAGATAAATGACATAATCGATTATACAGGTAATGGATCATGTTGTTTACGTAATCGATTATATACGTAATCATAACTCTCTATATATATATATTTAGATTATGTTGTTTACGTAATCGATTATATGCATAATCACTATATATATATATATATATATTTAGATGTTTATAATTATTTAATTTTATTGTTGTTTTATAAATTAATTTTATTATTTAATTAAAAAGTAATGTAGAAATTAACTTTCGTTGCAAACCTTCTCATGTGAGAGTGAAAAAGTTTAGGAAGAAAGTTTTTTTTCGGTTTTTGTGATATTTAATTTCGATTTTCTCACTTCATCCTTTTTTCTTCGTTTAAATATTTTCATTGTTAGAAAAAAAATTTATAAGTGTTAAAAGTAAGTCCTAATTTACGTCATTGACTTTAACTCTTTTTTAAAGTCAGATTTAATTAAAATTTAAGACAATTTATTTTACTATTTGACTTAAATAAAAGATTCAAATTTTTCTTTTAGATTATGTTGACTAAATATATAAGATATAAAATCTTATTTTACTTTTAAAAAATAAGATTTAAAATAAATTTTACATTATTTTATATAATTTTTATAAAAATAGGTCTTATGATCTTGAAGTTCAAAAAATAAGTGATATTTTTCAATTTTAAATTTTGATCCAAAAATTTGTTTAGATATTGAAACAAGTCAAATCAAGCCATTAAAATTCTAAATTAATAAATGAGAGAGAGGATTGGATCAAATATATACTATTATAATAAAATTTTAACATAAAAAAAATAATTAAAATAATATATATATACATTAACTATTATATTTCAATTTCATACAAATTTCAAAATCAACAATCCGTATAAACCATACATAGATGTATAAAAAAATATTTAATATACGTCTTCTAAAATTAATAACCCATATATATCACACAAAGATCTATAAAAAAATATTTAATATAAATCTTCTAAAAGATATTAAGGTTATAGGAAAGACTAATATCTAATAAAGGGTAATCTAGTATTTAAAGGCAAGTGTGCCGTCTAATTTACAATTATATATATATATATATATATATATATATATATATATATTTGAATTTTATTCATCAATTATTTATATTTGAAGTAATTAATATTTTTTTCATAGTTCTTTCCCCAATTTTAAATTTAAATGAAAAAAAACTGTATCAGAATTCGATTTCCGACACTTGAATTTCGAGTAGTTTCCCAGCCAAATCAACGTCAACCAGAGAGGGAAACGTTGAAAATAAAATCGGCAAAAATGCCACTGGGCTCGAAATTTCGACGATTGCGATCCCAGCAATTCAGCCATTGAAATTCTATCGCAGCATTGGTGTATTGATCACTGCTCCACCACTTTCTCTTTCATCATCACTACTCGTTGCTGCAATTTTGGAGGTTTTAGACCGAAGATGAAGAAGAATTGCTACAAGGAGGGTTGGAAGTGGCTATCTAGCACTGCAAGTTCCCCTGTTCGCTTTCACCGAAACGTCGCCGTTTCAGCCAAACGCAATCCCAATCTGGCTCGGCCATTTGGAAGCGCCACCGACGGTGGAAATGAAGTGGATCTTCGTCAATTGACGAGGGAGTTCCTCGCAAAGCTTTGGGTTGATGATAGAAAAATGATAAACCCCAGAGGGAGGAAAGTGGTTAAATCCTGTGGAGGTTATGGTGGTGACCCTCGCTGGTTCTCCGCTTCATCTGGTGTCGTCGGAAGAGGTAAACGACGCCCCGTTTTGAAGCAACCCCCTATCAGTCAATCCGTCTCTGAATTCTTCGAACCGCTGTCTCCCGAAGAGGTCGTTTCTTGTCCCTAGTTTGCACTTTCATTTTACTTCATATTATCGTATTTCATGTTAAGCATTTTCATGATAGATAAGCAAGTTTGAGTCTTGATAACCATGCTTGCAATTACTATAGTTGCACTATATCATGATGGCCACTCCACTCCTGTCATGTAGATGCAAAAGAGGGTGTTTGTGCATACAAATTTGAAACCAATGAGCTTTTGTGATTTTGTTTTTTTAACCGTTTTAGGAGTTTAGTTTAGGCATTTTTTTTTTGTATAGTGTAATTTTTTTCCCTTGAGAAGATCACAACAAATGGTCTCATATGGACATGTTCTACTTCTCCTTTTTTTGTTAGGCTAAGGTAGCGCCACTGCTTGCCAGGTCTAATTTGCTGATTACCAGAGATATCGAGTGGGCAAATCTTGTATTAGGCTTTGAACAGGTGATCATCTTTATTCTCGGAATATGAAGCTTGGTTCCTTTAGCTATATTTAAGCAACTTCTTAAAAGATCCATTATAAAGTGAATGGATACTTTGTATGTTGAGGCTGTGTGACATTTTTCTATTATTAACTTTTGTCCCTTTTATGCTATCTCTCTTGACTATTGCTCTTGACTTCAAGTCTAATTTTGGGATTTTGTTTGGTTGGATTGAAGGAAAATCGTTATGCCATTGTAGATGTGTGCTATCCTCAGTCGGTCAGTGACAATTATTATCTCATTTTTTTAAGTTATACCTCTGTATGTATTTTTCTTAGATAGTTTGTAGCAATGATGGCTGACCTTTTGTGTATTTCTTGCTATGACGCAGCCCGTAGGTTATATTCGTGAACAGAGCAATGTCATTACCAGACAGGTATTCATTTCAATCATTTGAACTTAACTTCCTTTAATTCTTTTATTCTACAACATGTTTTCAAGTATCATCCACGTGGAAATAAAGTAGTAATTATATATTTTTGTTGTTATCAATCATTTTGTAGTAAAAGGGATTTCATGGTCAGTAACATCACTGAGAGTTTGGTTTTTAACTGATTCGAATGACATCATGTCATCCATGTAGCCAATCTCACTTAGTTAATGTGATAAGGCTTTTATTGTTGTTGTTATAATTTTGTGGATACTACAATAAACCAAACTTAGATGCCTGCATATGTTTTAGATAAAGATGTTTTCGTTGTATTATTCATTTCTGTATCATTCCATACACTTAAGACTGTTTTTTTGCAACGTCCAAGAACAAAAGAAATTACAAATACCAATACTTCCAAATAGAGGGTGATAGATATAGTTTAAAAATCATCAAAAAAGAATAGAAAATTACATCAGCATGAATATAATTTTTGTGCCACATCTGCCACATCTCCTGAGAGTTTTTCAGTCAAGTCCATAAAACCTTACTAGTTGTCCATTATATTGTTCAGAAAATACATTTGATATTTCAAAAAATTCCAAAGGGAAATAGTCATCAATAAGTCTGTCTTAATGGCATTTGGCAAATCCGCCTCCTAGGCTATATCTTACATCCAAATCTTCATTTCCCAAAACAGATTTAACTAATAATAAGCCCCAGTAATATTAACAACCCGGACAATTTATGAGGAAAAAAAAACACACCTTATTTGAATATTAGTGCACGAAATATCGTATTACAACATACTGTTATTAACACTTACTGTACATTGTAACATGAATGATTAGAATCATGTTTTACAATATGTGGAATGAAAATATCCTTTTAACCTGCCTAGTCTAGTTTTGGATTATGAAAATGTCATCTTATTTGGTAACTTTTACATGAGAGCGATCAACTTGGTGTCTATCAGTAAGTTCTTCGTTTGTCCAAAGAGGGAAGTACTTCTAAAGTTGTATTGGGGTTCAGATATCGTCACTTTGTGCATTGGTGGAGATCTGGAACGATTAATTCAATGGGTGCATATGCAACTTATGCTGCGTATCTTGGTCTGATTTGTCTGTGCTTTTCATGTGTGTATTGTGAATTTTGTTTCATTCCATTTCAACCTTCTTGTTGCAGTTGCTTCGTCTAAGGCGGCCTTTTGTTGCACACATAACTGATGGCTTGGGGAATGAGCTCTTTAGGGTAAGGAACATATATAAATATATATATATAATTTTTTTTTTCTGTTGGTTCTGTTCTAGAAAAATTTATTTTTATTCACCTTTGTGAAATAAATCGAACAACTATCATTGTTAGGTTCGAAGACCATTTTGGTGGATAACAAGCTCAATTTATGCAGAAGTTGATGGTAAGGTATGCCAAATTTTGTGCATTGTTTTATGAGTAAGTTGTTTTTCATCACTTTGGTTGTTAATTGTGTCAAGTCCTCTCTTCAGGAAGTTGGAGTAGTTCACAGGCGATGGCATCTCTGGAGAAGAATCTATGATTTGTACCTGGGGTAATATAGAGATACTATGTTTTTTATTTGTTATAATTAATTGTCAAAATGGTAATGTCCTTTGATCTCTTTTTCCATCTGGATATTTCATTTATATGCCCATTGGATTCAATTTGATATCGCTGACAGTAAAAAAACAGAACTTTAACTGTCCATAGATGAAGTAATATGGACTGTATTATTATTTAATTTGTGTCCTTTTGTTTATTTTTCTTTTTACCTGCATTATATTTGACATGATTTTGATTTTTCTGTATGTATTCAGGATGACATTTATATTTCAGTTTCTTCACAGATAACTTGATTATTGGATTCCAAATTTTACACTAACAAAACGATCTGTTATCTATATGTAAGTTTGCACTTCATGAAAGTCAATTAGCATGTGATCCGTCTCTAATATTTTTCCAAATATTTGGTCATTTCCTCTGTCTTTTCAATTTTAGGAAGGGGAAATGGATTTCATTATACCAGAGGCCACAATAGGAATTGGGTTGGAAACAGTGGAGATACTAGAATAAATAATGGCAGAAATAAAGGTTAGGTGAAGATAACACTCCAGCCCCCATTGGATTACACCCTCCCCCCTTCCAAATAAAGGGAATCTCTGTATAACCCAAAAGGAAGTTTATTGAACTTGATTCTGTCCTAGAAGAGATGCAATGGTAATAATCTATTATACCATTGTGTATCCATATGATCGACCATCTCAATGCATATAGTTAAGTTCTCTGACACAGCTTTCTAGGCTGTCCAATGGTCCGGAAACTTTAAGCCGTGGAGTTGTATGGATTCATTTTGCATGCATCTTCTAATTAAGCAAAGGCAAACTTATAATATTTTTCTCTAAATCTTGTTTTTTTGCCATTGTTCCTCGTCCAAAGTCTTTTTCTTTTCGGTTTTCATTTACCATTTGTTTTATATGTTTAGTAAAGATAGAACACGGGTCTTAGATCGTAGTTTATGCACAATCAGGTAATTATTATTATTATTTTCTCCTTGATACAACAAGTTTGATTCATTCTGCAGTTTTATTGATGTGTGTGCTTTGTTTATCAATAATGATGCTCTGTATAAGAATAACATTTGATTGGCACATTTATTTGAAAATGTGTTCACATATGCTCCTGACCTATTTGATTGGTTTTCTTTGAATTCATTTTTGTTCAGAGGCTCAAGCTTTGAATTTCATAGCATTCGTGTTTTGTACGAAATGTGAGTCTAAGAATTAAATTTGCAGGAATAAGCAATTTGCTGTGGTAGAGAATCCTGGCTTATGGAATTGGACATTCACATTGAAAGATATTAATGGTGAGGTGCTTGCTGAAATAGACCGTGATTGGAGGGGTTTTGGCTTTGAGGTTGGTTTTTGGCATTTACTCCTTTGTTAAAAAAATTTAGGTTACCTTTGTTAAACATGCTCATCGTTGGCTGCTATTTTTCTCTTTTATAATAATACCCGTCTTCTAAACATTATGAGTAAATTTTTCCTTTTGAAAATATCTATGGCTAGATTGGGATTTCCGTTGGTTTTGTTCTACAAAATAAATCCAAATTTGATATTTATCATAATCCACCTCATTGCTAAGTTATCTATATGCCGCTGGTAAGTGACAATTAATGTCATTAAGCACAGGTTTTTCAAGTTTCGATTGAAAGTTGAAACAATAGAATTGTCTAATATTGAAGTTTTTGGGATTCATCTTTCCCCCACTCCTCCCACAACCAAGCTCACAACCTGCTGGAAGCCAATCTAAGGGAGCTGAGCAAATACAACGCCATCAACCTTAGTAGAGGTCCAACTATTGGGATGCAATTGGCAGGGGTTACATTTAACATTAATAAAATCTCTTTTTCAAAGGAGCTCAGTGGCAGGTGGAGACCCAGTTTTGAAAAAAGGGTTTCATTAAAAGAGTAGAAGAAACCCCCCTTTGTCGGCCTTATCATCCTTACATACTAGCTCGTCGTCTTCACAAACATCAGCAATGATCGCCGTTTCGTTGCCCGATTTGCTAAAGGGTTGGATATTCCTTAGTTTGTTAAGAACCTTAACCAACGTGTACCCAGTAGTTTCAAAAATCAACTCAGGTTTGGCCCACGGATACACAGATTGGAAATCCATATGTTACTGAAAATATCAAAAAATCCAGAAAATTCCCACGGTTCAACTTCACGCATGAAAACCCAGAAAACTCAAGAACAACCCAGGAAAATCAAAAGACCCAGAAAAACCTCGAAAGCCTTGAACGGAAGTTCAAACCAAACAATGCTAAGCCTAAAAGCTAAAAAGTAGCCATAAGTTGCTAAACCTAAGAAGATGCGAAAGCGCAACAATCAAGTGCAATGGATTTAACTTCATAGCTATATCAAATATCAACTTTTCTAACTGTTACTGTGGAGCCATTTAACTGAAGAATTTCATGTTCAGTTCTATACATATTTTAGGTGTTGTATTGGAATTCAAACCTGAATTATACGTTGACTGAAATGTGCAGATTTTGACTGATGCTGGTCAGTATGTGATTCGATTTGGGAGTTCTGATCCCAGCTCCAAGATTGGCCTTGCTAATGCAGTAAAGTCTCCCTACACCTTTTTCTCTAGAACCTTACTTTTCTCTTCTTAACTAATTGCTATAATGTTCTTTCTGCAGATTGAAGACCTGGAAGTGAGTCGCACACTGACCCTTGCAGAGAGAGCTGTAACTGTAGCTCTTGCTATATCATTAGATAACGACTACTTCTCAAGACACGGAGGCTGGTAAGCTGTTTGGATTGTTTTAACATGACTGTATATTATGTAAATAAAGTTTTGAGAAAAGGATCACCTTCTGACCTGTAGGAATATATGCACCTTCTTACTTGCTTCTTATTACTAGTGCATCTCTCTTGTTTTACTTGCCGACGGTAAGAAAATTGTAATTGGTATTGATTTTTTTGTTTCTTTTTTTTTTAATTTGGGATGTTAGGGGACTACCCTTCCTTGTTGCCGAAGAGTAAAATTGATTTGACAGACAGTATAATCTGGTTATCTACTGCCAGCGTATCTCTGAAGCCATTCTCTTCCAAGTAGTTTTTAAAATTGAAGGTGTCCTATGCTATAATACCTATGTTGACCCCGTTTCTATACTCTAGCTGGAAGTGGTTCCAATTATTCATGTAACAAAATCAAAATTTTAACTATGCTATTTTTTTGTGCCTGTATTTGATTCCGTTTGTTGAGAGGCAAGGGAAATGTTCTTGGTTTGTCAGTTGGGTAAAACATATTAAGTGCAATTTTAATCCCTGTACTCATTAGTTTCATTTTGGTCCCTGTGAAAGTTAAAGCACAGCAACGGGACATTTGATTTTTGAATTGATTTGAATGTTGGCCAAGTGGTTAGTGCCGTTATTCATCTAGAAAATAATAGTCATTTTCATGTTAGATGATGTCTTATTCACCAATGAGATGGGATGATGAGATAAACTAGTTGATTGGGCTATGTGTCCAAGCTAGTAATTTCAGTTTTGGAGTTATCCATTGAAGAACTTATTTTGATGCTGAAATTTAAGCTAACTTCCCCTACATGGCCAGGGACATATTAAATGCTCTACTTGTATAGGCAAAAGCTCAAAATGTTCTGATCAATGGAAAAACAATGCATCTATAAATATAACAATTGAGGGAGACTATGACAGATTCTGTCACATACACAACACACGAAAAAGAAAATTTATCACGTCATAAATACATAATAAAATGTTCAAAATTTCCAGATATTTATCATTTTGTGTTACTAAACTCGTCTAACATTGATTTTTATAAACCATTAATATTTACATTGTTTTCTTCAATGATATAAGGGTTGTAGACTTACAGTGCAGAACTTAATTTCTTTTTTCATTTTTTATTAGAGTCATTTGAAACTATTATGCTTGTATTTACGAGATTTAGTACATTTAAGTATAGTTTGAATCAATTAGTATGGAACATATATTTTTCCTAATGAACCCCCATATTGAAAGAATGAGAATGCGTTTTCGTTGTTGTGAAATGTTCTAAGTATTTAATTATTCGAAACCATTAGGGCTGAATCTACTTTTTTGTGAATATAAATTGAAGCCGTAACAAAATTATTTTCACAATCCCCAGAAGTAGTTAAAGGAATTAGAGACGAGGAATCTAACTCATTAACATTCAGATAATGAATGTTTGAAATTCATATGGTTCAAGAAACATTGTTTTCACTATTTCACATTGAAAGGTTATCTAAAATTGGTAAATTCTGGATCATACTAATTGCTAACGTATTTGTCATAGTATTTTTTCGTAATAATTATCATCAATTTGAAATTTTGATAGTATATTTAATTTTCAGAACTTATTTTTGTTTAAAGGATATTTACAGAATTTTTAAAAAATGCAGGTGATAAATGATAGGGTGCAGAAAGTTTTTGCCCAAAAGATGTAGCTAGAATATTATAATATTATTTAGTTTATATTTTAATTCTCTGAAGTTAAAAAATGACCATGATATAATCAATCTTTGCCGGTATATTTTTGGTTATACAAATGCATGTCTCTTCACCTATTAACTATAAATAAAGAATATGAATGTTCATCTTTTAACTCCGACTTTTGTACAGTTTCCCATTCTATAATCAGTATTTAAACAAATGATTCGGATGTGATGGTTGATGGAGAAATCAATTCAAAACTATATTACTAATTATTTAATCACTATTTGCACAAGGTCCACGCCAGGTGCTATAAATAATCTATTTGACAAGTTATTTCTGTTTGTAACATCAATTGATGTGTAAACTCTTTTTGGCCAAAATAGATTCAATTAATAATAGATTCATTTAATAATAGAAATTTAAATTATTTAAATTGTTCCTCACACTGTTCCTGAAGAACATTTCAAGCAGCACAAAATGATGAAAACATGTTAAATGATCAAAGAAGACAGATATGCTCTTTCGATAAATACTACACAATCTATTATTTCGCATTTGCATACTTTGTAACACTTTAAAGATGATATCAAAGCTACCTCCACATGCATCTTCTGCTAAAGAGTTCTAACAAATCAAATTGCTATCTGCAACATCCAACTATAAACACAGCAAAAAGCACAATTCCCTCACAAAAGTGACGCATATGCACACACAACCCCTAAGGAACTCTGATTCTAAGAGTAAAGATTAGAATAAAGGTTTTAATTAAAGTAGCAGCTTCCAAACATGAATGCACCAATCATGTGAACTGTCGTCTGACATATGTGTCTTCATGCACAAATACTGGATCTTGACTAGTCTGAGATGGGATTTGAGGTTGTGCCATGGCTATGACCCCTTGGTTAGGATATGGATATTGGACACCATTCTTTTTCTCAGTTAGGGAAATGTAGTACACAATTCCAAATGCAGCACTAGCAAGGGATAAAACCGCTCCCCCTGCAAACACTCCAGGTTTCACAACATAGCAGTAGTAGTAGCCAAAGTATACACTCTCTTCACCACGTTGATCGTTCAGTGCAGCACCAGTAAGCAACATGAGAAAAGCAATTACAAATGTGAACCTGTTAGAACACAGATTCCAACCACACCAATAAGTATAATTTACCATCCAAGTCTCAATCTCTGGTAGAGAATGGTATTTGAGTTCATAAACTTGGCATTCACTAAATAAAATCAAACAAATGCACACAGTTTAGAAGAAAGTAAAGAATCGAGACTAATAAATACCATCAATATATATGTCACATTTTAGCCAAAAGAATAAATTAATGACACAAATTCTATTATGATCATGTACCTCAAAATTCACTAGTGTAATCATAATAGTTCAAATTGCTTCTCAGTTCCTCATGAATGTCTAAGCATGAGGGAATATAAGCAATCATGCATAAGAAATGGGAAGATTCCCTTACAAAAAATAAAAAACTAATTCCATATACTCCACAGTTTACTTTAATCATACTACGCCAAAATGAACTATCCAAATCCATCTTCACTGCCTGTCAGAATCAGGTCTGCTTTCTTTAAAGCCAGATCCTCTCTAGAAGAATAACAGCACCAGAAATCCAACTACTAACAACAGTTTTAAGTTCCACCACATTAGAGATGAACTACTTGATGTGGTTTTTACTTAAACCTAGAGGTTCTCCCACCTAATGGACTAAGTCTATTGGGTTGGATCCTCCTCTTGTGCTTAAGACTTAACAATAACTATTTGATTGGGCAACACCAGTATAGTAAAAAGGGACTATGATATGACAAACAAAAAGTAGAGAGTGAAAATTACCAGGACAAAACAAAGCATGCCAGTGCCACCTTCCAATTGGAATCTGGGATTTGAGTACTTCTTCTGCAACAAACACACCCAGTTGCAACATTTATGATTATTTGAGATAGCATAAGAGCCAGAGCCGCAACTAAACCAAGAGCCAGGGCAGGACTTCGAGGATACGTGCACTGATTGATAGAAACAAAACGAACTTGAGAACCCTGCACAACACAAAACAATACTCATTATATCAGCTTCTGCTTGTAGCGAATATAAATAAACACAGCAAAATTTACAATGAAAAAAAACAAAGTGGAAGGAACGTTATACGTTACTTGAATACTGAACTAGTGTATTACTCAAAACCTATCAACAAAAGAGTTTACATGAACGACATTATCGTTCCTTTCCTTTCTCTCCCCCCCTCCAAGGATTCATAGTAAAACCCCTTGCATGTATCTAAATTCATGCCCTTTTCCGTTCCAAAATTCGTAGGAAGGAACGGATAACGGACTAATCATGATACACAACAAGTAAAGGGGAAATTTTGACTGACACATAGGAATTAAAAATGGTAAAGCAAAATCTTCAAGACGAAAAGTGGAACCAAGGAAAAGAAAAAGTTAGGAATTAAACGGCCGAGGAAGGGACGTGAATCATAAACGCTTACACAAGAGAAAAAATTGAAGATTTTGCAAAGACTGATAATAACCCATTAAAGCGTACCCTTAACAGTGGCAAGCACAAGCATTCGACCCAACAGACATTGAGCTAAAAATAACGCAAAAGATTGATCCTTTTGTTTCTGGGTATTCGAGGAAAGCAAGGAATGAACGAAAGACACAAACCTTAATCCTTGTCGCTTCTGCTCCGAAGCTGGTTGCAGCCGCCAACAGTCCGAGGAAGCCAACAACGCAGCACACTATCAAAGCCTTTCTCTCCATTGTCTCTACCAACGGAACGTGTTTGACAGAGAGAGTGAGAGTGTCCCTTTCAGAGAGAGTAATGTTAAGAGAAGACGAAAAGTTGGTAAGCAGCGATGAATGGAAGAGGACAAGAAGCGTGAATGAGACGAGAAGTTCAGAAGACAACGAAACTGAAAATAATTAAATATACTCAAAATTCATCCACTAGTTAAAATAAGATTTCCAAAATACATTTTATATTTATTATTTATTGAAATCTTAATGTTATCACGATATAAAAAGTTAACTAACCTTTGTTTAATCGATTTGAATTAATTAAAATAAATGTTTAGTTACGAAGTTGCAATGCTAAAAATAGTAGATATGGTTGTTCACAAAAAATGAAAACCAAAGAAACCGATCTAAAAGTTCAAAAGATCCCAACATTTAATTATTCACTTAAAAGAAATTGCGTATGTGATAAGTCCATTGATTATTTGTTTCTTTCTATGCCTACAAAAGGTTTTTTTTTTCTTTATTAGATTCTTATGTTTCTAAAATATATTAGGAAAAAAATAAGTTATAGTCATCTCCTTCGCTCAGACTTCAATGCTCTTTCTGAAAGAAAAGATTTTTAGAAGGTAATCTTAAGAAGTAAATCTTAAATGATGGTTATTTATAAATTAAGTCTCATAATTGTTGAGCTATATATTTTAATTATAATCTTATATATTAAATATTTATGTATACCTTTTTTGGTGTAAATGTTCTTCTTTTAATTTTAATTTGATTTTAATAGTAAAAATAATCCGTTTTGATGATGATAACATATTTAATAATTTAATACAAATACTCATTGTGTAAATAGTTGGTGTGAATGGTAAACATATTTTTAGTGACACTTATAGGTAATTGAAAACAAATTTAAAGTTTTAATTAGAATTTATTCAATGGATTTAATTGAATTTTAATTGAGATTATTGATTAAATTTATATTTTAAAATTATTAACCTAATTGTTTTGCTTTATGATATTATAGGTGATTCTCTTGAAGTGATTTCAATACTTTATAAAGCTAGATTCTGATAAAGGAATAAAACATTTTAAATATTGAAAATTTAAGTTGATGTGTATAAGAAATTCTCTACTTGTTTAAGGCTTATTGGACCCTTTGTTATGGATTCTTTCGTTATGAATCAAAGCTAACCAATTTTATTGTTTTTAACTCAATTAAAGTCCACTTAGCTTATTTGAAATAGATTTTGAAACAAAATATGGAAAGACAATGAAAACAAAATTAAAAAAAAAATAATTAAAAACAAATCCATAGAATTTAGAAAAATAAAAACAAAATCGAAGAAAAAATGGACAATATAATCTATAAAATCTCATAAATAAAATTTATTTAGACAAAATATAATCCATATAAGTATATTAAGATATATAATATAATATATACAAAAAAATAAATACAAATAAATATCTTTTAATAAGCTAAATGTTGTTATTTAAACATGAAATATATTCTAAAGTATGATTAACTATACTTCTTCATTATAATATGAAATTAACACTATAATTTAATTTAATATTAATACTCCTGTTTTTAATTACTTTTAATTATTGATTTAATATTGCTCCTCTTTTTATTTGTTATTTGAGTTTATAAATATTTTAAATTCTGGTAGAAATGTAGATTTTTCCTAATATTAATAATTTATTAAAAATTGGGAGCAAAATAACATTTGTTTTCATGTGTAGAAGTTTTTTCTAAATAAATATTATTTTGAATTATCATTTAACAAAAAAAAACATTTTTTACTTAAAAATCATTAGCACATTAGTTAACTCTTACTCAAAGATTTTATAAGGATTTTGATCACAAGGACAGGTTACAGTGAAATTGGCAGGTCTAGGTTCCACTTCACTTTCAACGCATATATGCGGGTTGTGAAACACAGCCCACCTCATTCATAAGTTGGTCCTTCAACAGGACTGTTTCTTCCTGCACCTCCAAATATTCTTGGGACACCTCCAAATTTTTAGAAAATCCCAAGTCTGCCCTTCATTAAATTACCATATTATCTTTGATTTTGAAAAATAATAAACCAGTACATGGAGGTGGGAGACGAAAGGTGAGATGATGGTGGTGGTGTGGGTGGGTGCTGTGCGACGTCGACCGTGGCGGAGGAGTAGAACTACGGCGGCGCGACGAAGTAACATCGTTCGAGATAAATGGAATGGGTTGGGATAGTTCGGAACACGTGTTCCGAAACAATATTTTGGTTTCGGGAATGAATTATGGAACCAAGTGTTCCATAATATTAATTTTGGGGTGCTAACATATTATGGAATGATCCATTTCGTAATAGTTTTTATTCTGTGTTGCGAAACTACCTGTTCCAGAATAGTGTAAATTTTTGAATTACAGAACAGGTTGTTTCGTAACATATTTTTGAAGATTTGAGTTTAATGATCTTGATTTTTGTTGCGGAACCACCTATTCCGCAACGTGTATACAGATCTCTATACATGTTGCGAATGTGGTTTCGCAATACGTTTGGACACCTCCCAATATGTTACGGAATGAGTGATTCCGCAACACATTGGGAGGTGTCCAAACATATTGCGGAACCATCCATTCTGCAACTTAGATATGGATGCGTATACACGTTGCGGAATGGATGGTTCCAAAACAAAAACAGTTGAAAAATACCCCACTCCTAAATCACAGATCCCATGAAATCTCCGCAAATACATTACAAATCTTCCAATAAATGATATTTACCTCAAATAATTGTAAAATACAATATTAATCAACGATGATATCTATCTCAAATTATTGTAAAATACATTGTGGGAAGGTGGCACACGTATAGACGGAATGACAAAGATGGAAGAAGGATTTTCAAGAATTAGGATAAGGACAAAATGGAGGTGCCCGAGAGAACTACTTGGAGGTGTAGGAAGAAGCACTCCTTCAACAGATATAACGCTAACAAGCTTGCGAGTTGACTTGCCCAAACTAGCCAAAAAAGAAAAATTTAAACATACATTTTTTTCTAGCACAAACTTTGTATTTTGTATACATAATATTTATCTTATATAAAAATATAAAACTATTTTGACACGTCTTTCTCTTAATTCCATGCGTACTAGATTGACTCCCTTCGTTTCGAGTATTGAAAACGACGGAAAGGGAATCAAATTATAATCCGGCACAAGGATGCTCAACTCAAACGCCTCATGCATAAATTCTGCTTTTACTCTGAAAGACATGCTGTGTTTTACATAGACCATAAAATTTCTAGCATCCAATGGAAAGGAAAACATAAGTCCACGATTACACATGCAGGTTCCTTGGACACTTCCATTTTAATCAATAACAACAAGAGTTGACCATAAAAGACTGCCTTTTGGTACTAAATAAAAGACAAATTTAATCATATAATACTTGGGTACACTGGTCCCTTGGATAGACCAAGGCGAACTTCCATCCCATGATGCATGTCGGATGGCCTGAAAGTCTCCGAGTCACGGGGGTCTGCAAATAGCACCAATGACATTGAGAGACAGACAAATACAACAACAATGCGTCATATCCCAATGAATAAAAAAACAGCAACAGCTAAGATTGCATTTCTTTATTATCATGGATACCAAATTCACAATCATAGCCTCAATTCGTTAGAAGAAAGATTTAACAAAAACACACGATTTGGAGGCTGTCTTCTTTGGCGATTAGAAATAACTTGGCTTAAAGTATTAACACTAGTTGATACACACCATGCATTTATCTTCCAGACTTCCAGTATTGCATTTAAATCACAATGCTCATCAAATCTTAAAACAGAGCAGATTTCAACAGCATTGAGTGTTTAAACACACAGCACGAAGTTGAAATCTTTCAACGCAGATTCTCATGATGTCTGAATCAGCTTTCAAGATTTTAATATATAATTCTCTTTATATCATCAAACCATGTAAGTCTCAGAAACCTTTAGAACCATTCCAAAACAAAAGGAACACGATTGCGTGTATCCATTATCATAACAAAGGCTTTGTTACAATGATCTCCAGAATACAATCATCTCAAAACAAAAAGCTATTTAATTGCTTATAACACCCAAAAATGTTATCATTCAGTTACTCCTATAAGCATAACATAGTTCCCAAACAGTTGAAAATATTGTTTCAAGGTTTGGAGCATAAGTTCTTCCTATTCTTATATAAAAAGAAAAGGTCAAAGATATCTCCAAATTTTATATAATCAGAGAAACAATTAAAAAATAGACAAAATCCAGTTCTGCCATTTGAGGAGTTCGTGTTAAGCACTAATGAAGCATAATATTATAATACTTCATTTTAATTCAGAAAAAGAAGCACAACAACCACAACTTTTAGCAATAACAAGTATAGGATTTTGTGTTAATGAACCAAAATTTCAATATATCATACAGGAACCACCACTTAAGCAGAAATCAAATGTTTCAAAACAGGCTAATAAACACGAAAAAGAAAGGCAAAACACATTACCGTTCAGATAATCCTCAACACCGAAGTGACCAATGCTTCCTGTAAAAGTCTCCAAACCCAGCATTGAAGATGGAATTGGTCCACGAGGTCGCTGGAACCTACAATGAACATTGGCACTCCATCAAACTCAAATGCATTTGCCCTTAATAAAAACATTTTTCATCCCTCCCTAACACAATATCTAACATGAGTCAAGGTTCCGCCCACCTAACCAACCATACGAGCTAATCAACAAGGCGATGTAATGTTAATCAATCACTAATCAAAATCTCATTCACACGTTCTTAGTTCCTTTTATATTCAGAAAGACACAAAATTTTAGTGTACAACATAACTCATTGTCCCATGCCACGTACATTGGGATGCATACATTAACTAGCAACCACCAACACAAACAATGCCTCACATCAAATTATTATCACTGAAACGTTTCAAATACGAAACATTCCAAGAAACTACACTACAATCTACAACAGATCAATCGAATCAAAATGCCGGTACCTAGACAGTATTTGCCTGTCAAGATCCTCCTTCAGTGGAAAAGCAGTTCCGTACAAGTTAACTTTACATTGCCTCTTACTCGTTTCTTCCATCCTCCTAGTCTGATGAAAATCACAAACACAACAAAAACGTACGCTGAATAGAGTAGCAACAAACAAGCACGCGAATCTGCCTGAATCGCTAAAAATTTAGACTATTTTCAGCCAAAGGCTTTTTGTTTTGAAATGAAACCCTAATTAAAAAGGGGAAATAGGTAAGCAGGTGGAATTAGGCGAAGCGGTTCGTAAGTGAAGTTGAGGAGAACGCGTAAAGACCAAAAGGAGAAATTGCAAGGAATTGAGGTAGATAGGGTTTTAGGAAATTACGGATTGGAGAGATGATTCGACAGGGTGAGAACCAACAATGTCGCTTTTGACTCCATCGAGTCCGAATCGAAACGAATCGTTTTGGAGGCCTCCGATCTGGTGCGGGATGTACTTTGATGCAGTTGCGTCTTCCATTTTCGTCTTCTTCGATCTTCGAGTTCTCTTTCTTCAGCAACAAGAGAATGAAGAAGCCACTCAGCAAAGAAACCGCTTTATATAAAAGGGTTTCTTATTTGCCAAAAACTGGAGTATTTCGCAAGTTAGACCTATAAATTTATAATTTATTAATTAAAAAAAACTGAGGCGAAAATTGTAAGTCTCATTCTATATTTTTGTTTTAACAAATTTGATTTTTATGTTTTGATAATGTTTTCTTTTTTTTATATCTAACATATTTAATTAAAAATAAAAAATGAACGTGTATATATATATGTTAGTGTAATACTAAATTACAAATTTTAAGAGTTAAAATAATAAAAGTAAGTTTTTATAATAATCATTTAATTACTAAGTTTAGGAAGATATTTGTGAAAAATTACTTGTGAAAAGGTAAGTATTCATTAGGGTTTTCAACCTTGTTTTATTCGTCAAAAACTATTTCGCAGTTTAAACGTATGATTTCTTGATTTCTTTAAAATAGTGTGTTTTGATCAAATAAAAGTTCACAATATTTAGTTTAGGAAGGGATCAGGGAAAAAATTTACTTTACGAGTTTAAAATATTTTTTTTATTTTTAATTTTTAAAAATGTTAAGGGCTTGTTTGGTATGGTAGGGTGTGAGTGTGTTGCATTTATTTTCAAAATTTATCTGACTTAATTCAATTATATTTTTATAGGTTGAAATTCAGTCTGGTCCAATTTTTTTGTTACTACATCTAATTAAAATTAAGATGAGTAACAAGTTGAAAATTTTAAGCATAATAAACTTAACTCGACTTTATTATGTAATAAATATATGACAAAAATAGCATGTATTGAATCGTTATCTTCTTATTATTAAAATTCTTTAATTAATTTATTTGGGAATATTTCTCTTAATAAATAATTTTTTAAATTACCAAATCCCCTAACCCAATTAAGTTGGGCTATATATTTAGATAAAAAAGAACGGTAAATTCAACCCCGTTAAATTAAGTTGGGCCAAAAAACAGATTAAACTTGATTTTTAACCTAGACCATTATATTTTTATATATTCGTATTATTTGTTGGTTTATGTTATATTTTACATCTATAATTTGATCTCCAAATATATTATATTTATATTTAATTATTTATTTTTTGATGAAAGTATGTTAACAAGTTAACATATGGAGAGAAAATAAAAAAAAAGTTTTATTTTTTAATGAGACTATATAAATACAAGAATATGCTTATCATTTCTAACGGTAAAACTTCTTTTCAAATTTTTAATGCATTTTTTGGAATTTATTGAAAAAAGAATTAATACTCTTTCTCTAATTCTAAGCTTCAATTTGAGTTTTACAAAAGTATTTATAGAAAACAATGATGTATTCTGCACTACAAAAATAAAACTTCATTATGTGATAAAAGCAAACAAATTGTGATGAATATGATATTAGGAATACATATATGGCCTATAAAAGTGTTACAAACTAATGAGATTATACATATATGGCCCATAAAATCATGAATTGGAGCACAATTTTTCATCTTGAAATTCTGCTATATCCATCAGTAATTTAATTATAAATTTGTACCCATTTCCTATATTTCCCTTGCAGAGTAGTTTTTGCTCTCTTGTGTATAAGTTTTAAATTTTGGGCTTGGATTGAGTCGGTAGATTCAACAACAAGAGCCCATAGAAGAAAAGTGTTATTTGTACCCCTTTTTTCACTGTGTTCACTCCTCCTCTTTTGGTTGTTGTTGATATTAAGGATCTTATTCTATTAATTACTCAGTGGGACATCATTAGTGCAGAGACATCATTACTAATAATAATAATTAATTATTAACATCATTACTCAAATTGGATTTGGATTTTAATTAATAACATCATTACTCAAATTGGATTTGGATTTGAATTTGATCAGCGCAGCCCTGGTTTGGTTTCATTGATTATGGTTCAGCAAGTTCCATAGATATAGATTCCGTCCAGGTTCATTCGTGGCTCTTGCTAGCCCCAAAAAACACTAACCTTTTCGGTTCTGCGTTTTTGTCGGAACCCTCCTTATTTTTGGCCAAGATATTTACTTTCCACGCGCTTCATGCAGTTTACACGGCGCGTGCTTTACACCGCCTCCAGCTCAGAGTGTTACTTAAAATTAAAAATTAAAAAAAATATATATAATAGTGTACTCGTGCGCGTGGCAGATGCGCGTGGCACATACCTCGCCTAAGCGAATATAAGTAAGTATCTTTGAAAGCGTTCTCGTGGTGGGCACGTGACAGAAACAAAACCCATTTTCTCATTCTCACCAGTGCCACCACTACCACTACCACCCAAGCGCACTGCTTTGTTTTCACTCAACAACACTTCACAAAACCCTTATTCCTTCTTCTCCTTCTTCTTCTTCTTCCAATTTTCCGTTTCCTTGCTTCCTCCTTCTGCACCTCATGACGACGTCGTTCGGTGCAGCCACCACTTCGGCGGCGCTAAAGGACTCCAAGCTTCAGATCCCAAGCTTCCATGGCTTGAGGTCTGCCACCGCCTCTTCTCTCACACGCAATGCTCTCCCGCTTCCTTCATCCACACGCTCTCTCTTCATCACACGTGCCGTTTCCACGGTTTCTCTTCTTTCTCCATTTCTTCACTTCAATTCACTCTTTTCGTTTCTCCTTTTAGTTATTATTAATCTTTTCAATTCTCAATTCCAGCTTCTGTGTTCCGTGTTCGATTTATTTAACTTTATTTCATAAAGTGCGTGATGATTTTTACAAGAATAAGGTAGATTGCTCTGGAATAATCTAATTTGGTAATTTTTTGTGGCTGTGATTTCCTCGTAGCCTGTGCAGTCTGAAACTGCTACCACTGTGAAGCGCAGCAAAGTCGAAATATTCAAAGAGCAAAGCAATTTCATAAGATATCCTCTGAATGAGGACATGTTGACGGATGCGCCTAATATAAGCGAGGCTGCCACTCAGTTGATCAAGTTTCATGGAAGCTATCAACAGTACAATAGAGAAGAGCGTGGCTCACGAAGCTACTCTTTCATGATACGGACGAAGAACCCTTGTGGGAAGGTTTCGAACCAGCTTTACTTGACGATGGATGATCTTGCTGACCAGTTTGGGATTGGGACGCTTCGGCTCACCACCAGACAAACTTTTCAGCTCCATGGTGTTCTCAAGAAGGATCTTAAGACGGTGATGGGTACCATTATTAGAAACATGGGCTCAACTCTTGGTGCGTGCGGTGACCTGAACAGGAATGTGCTTGCTCCTGCTGCTCCCCTTGTGAGAAAGGATTATCTTTTGGCTCAGCAGACTGCGGAAAACATTGCTGCGCTTCTGTCTCCTCAGTCTGGTTTCTACTATGATATTTGGGTGGACGGAGAAAAGTTTTTGTCGTCAGAACCGCCTGAAGTAGTTCAGGCACGAAATGACAATTCTCATGGTACAAATTTCCCGGATTCACCCGAGCCCATCTATGGTACTCAGTTCTTGCCGAGGAAATTCAAAATTGCTGTTACTGTACCGACTGATAACTCGGTGGATATTCTCACGAATGATATTGGCGTTGTTGTTGTCACCGATGAAGCCGGGGAGCCTCAAGGGTACAACATATATGTAAGATGGATGTGTATAACAGTTGAGTGATTTTTTTTTCTACCGTTGTTCTAACTGGGATCTTTTAATTATTCTTGCAGGTTGGTGGAGGAATGGGAAGAACTCATAGGTTAGAAACTACTTTTCCTCGCTTGGCCGAACCATTAGGTTATGTGCCAAAGGAGGATATTCTGTATGCAGTGAAAGCAATTGTTGTCACACAGCGGGAGAATGGGAGAAGAGATGACCGCAAGTATAGTAGAATGAAATATTTGATCAGCTCTTGGGGAATTGAAAAGTTTAGAAGTGTGGTTGAGCAGTATTATGGCAAGAAATTTGAACCTTTCCGTGTATTGCCAGAATGGGAATTTAAAAGTTATCTTGGCTGGCATGAACAGGTTGGTTCTCTAGACGTGTGGATAAAAGCAATGTCTCTATCCCTGCTTTTGTAGTCCATAATATTTTTCATTGATGCATGCCTTTGATAGTGATATAGATTTGGAATGATGAAAGTTGGTGGATAGGATTCACATGTTTAATGGCTATTTGTGGATTTAGCAGCTGAGATGGATCTTGTAGATTCTCTTAATTTTCGTGCCTTGTACATTTTACTTATCTCGTTCAACTTTAGATCTATATATGTGTGTGTGTGCACGCACGCCTATGTATATATATTCTTTATGTGTGACTGAGATGGTGGCAGACATATATCCTTTGTTTTGTTGTTAAGCATTCTGTTGTTGGCTCATTCTTTGGTGTTATGCTAAAATAAAGTTCCCCTTCCTTATGCTATGTATGGCCTCAATTGTTGTATTTCATCATCCAGGGTGATGGCAAATTATTTTATGGGCTTCATGTTGATAACGGTCGAATTGGTGGAAAGATGAAAAAGACATTGAGGGAGGTTATTGAGAAGTATAATTTGAATGTAAGAATCACTCCGAATCAGAACATCATCTTGACTGATGTTCGTTCTTCATGGAAGCGTCCCATTACAACTACTCTTGCTCAGGCCGGTCTGCTGGTGAGATGCTTACAGCTTAATGTTTACAAATTTTACTTTGTAATTGTTTTCTGTGTTGAACAGTGTTTGTTAATAAAGTATTTAATTGATTTGTCACTGCTCAGTTGACACTTGGCATTGCTCAAAAAGCCTTACATTTTAAGTTTCACTTGGAAATCATAATTTACTTAGTATTTTCCTTGTGTTTCATTGGGAAACACGCATATCATTATCACAGATGACAATTGTAACTTTTAGGAGTTTGTAGGTCTGATTAGCTGTCAACTCTTGTGATGGATCTCTTTATTTTCGTGTACAACACTAGGGAAAGTTGTTATTTTTTTTTTCTTTTTCAATGCACTTCTGATTGATGCTTGACATGTATGATGAACTAGTGATTGAAATTTCCCTTGTCGTATTTTGGTTAATTTCTTCCGCACTACACTTGCTTGGCATCATGCTCAATGTTATTCCGCTCCTGTATTATCCTTCTCATTATTTACTCTTTTTTCATCTCATCTCTCTCTTTATTTTTTGAATTTATATTTTCAGTATATTGAAATTTCATTAATAAGACTATAATGACCTGTTTTGCTGTGAACAGCAACCTAGATTTGTAGATCCTCTCAACATAACAGCAATGGCATGCCCTGCTTTCCCATTATGTCCACTGGCAATTACTGAAGCTGAACGTGGGATACCTGACATTCTTAAGCGGATTCGGGCTGTTTTTGAGAAGGTATCGCTGCAGATATATACAGCAATATTGATTTGATGGAGATCACTAATATGGATACTTAAACCTTTGTTGTCTGTAATTCAGGTTGGTCTGAGGTATAGTGAGTCTGTAGTTGTAAGGATAACTGGCTGCCCTAATGGCTGCGCTAGACCATACATGGCTGAACTTGGGTTAGTTGGTGATGGCCCAAATAGCTACCAGGTTTGTTGATCAGCAGTTCAACCCACTTACAATTGATAGAAAAATTCGAAAGAGTATCATGCTCACTTTTCTTTTCTCATGCAGATTTGGCTTGGAGGAAACCAGAAACAAACATCATTAGCTCGAAGTTTCATGGAGAAGGTGAAGCTTCACGACCTTGAAAAGGTTTTGGAGCCTTTATTTTATTATTGGAAGCAAAGGCGTCAATCTAAAGAATCATTTGGCGACTTCACGAACAGAATTGTGAGTTTTGACGGGATGTTTTTTATTTGCATGTGATCTGTACTAACTCTTGTTTTAATCTTTAAAATGATTATAATGGTTGTTAGAGTGATTGGTAAGTTTGGCCTGGTTACTCCATTTCCTGTTTCCAGGGATTTGATAAGCTTAAGGAACATGTTGAGAAATGGGAAGGTCCGGTGGTTGCACCATCACGCCACAATCTCAAGCTTTTTGCTGACAAGGAGACATACGACGCAATGGATGAATTGGCAAAGCTTCAAAACAAAAGTGCTCATCAGTTGGCCATGGAAATTATCCGTAATTATGTTGCTTCCAACCAAAATGGAAAAGGTGAATGATTTCCATTTACTTAGTCAAGGAGGATATATGTGATGTTGCTTCGTGGTTCACAGGAATGGTGGATGGGCAACTGAGCACAACTCTCTGTTGTTACTGTGGGGTAACTCCGGGGATAGACTGAACTAATGTTTGGGTTGTTAACTATTTTTTATCTGAAACATTGGCAAGAATCTTTTGGTTCGTCATTTTCTTCGAGTTTCTGAACACAAAATAAGCCTTCCTATCATTTCTGTATCAAATTTTGGCTGTTAGACAGCTTGGTTTTTCTCCGCATTAATGTTGTTAGGTAAGATCTTTTTGGCTTCTTGTGCTTGCTTCAATAAAGTTCACTAGTAATCAGGTTTTGTAAATTCCAATCATGTTGTTAGTGATTAATTACAGAATATGGTGTGGGAACCGTATATGTATGTATGTGTTCACCTTTTAGTTGGTTATTGTTCTTTTTATGATATAGCAGTTATTCTTGATAGAATATTTTGCATGAAAGAAAAGCTAATGCTGCATTTATTCTGTTCTTTTTTTTTCTTTCATGTTTTCTTTTGAAATATTCCCTTTTTTTTAGATTCTAAGTTAATGGTGCAAATCTTCCACTATGAAGTAGCATAGGTGCAATTGATTTTTTAACCATTTAAATGTTGTAATCATCCAGTTAATAATGAAGCTGAATCACAATCGATTTATGTTAACATTCAACTAGTCTGACTTGCAGCTCACGAGATATTACAGAGATGACAGGCTATAGTATAGGTTTTTCTGGCAAAAAAAGGAAACTGATGTGATTGTTGATGTATTTGTTAGTTATATTTATGTACATAAATAATAATTAATAAAGAATATATCGTACTCCAAGATCAATTTGTGGCATGGCCTCCTCGACCAGTCGTTGGGTTCTACAGGGCATTTCTTCATGCAACTCCATATTTCGTTATTCACGTTAAAATTTCTATTCCGTCAATTTTTTTAATTTGTCTTTTGTCCTTTACAGACTATTTAATTTAGAAATTAAAAATGACTTGTAGATTATATAATCGATTAAAAATATTTTTTTGATGTTGCAATTTAAAATCATAATGATTTCTAAGTTAAGTGACCGTCTCTTCAACTCTTCCATTGTCTCCTCCATCATCTTCTTCATTGTAAAATGAAGGAGTAGTGGTTAAGGTTGTGTTGCTGGTGAAGAGAAATTATTTGATGATGTTTTTGGTGAAGAAATCGATGTTGGTAGTAATTTTCTATAAGTCAATAATAACTTAAGTCTTTTAAAATAAAATAATTTCTAAATTATACAATTTAGAAATTAAAAGTAACTTTTAAATAATTTAATTTAAAGCATAGTTTTAATTTTTCAATTGTACAATTTAAAAATAAAATGAAAATTCTCACATCGGAAAAAGAAAGGAAAAGCATAAATAAATACCCAGTTCCGCACAATATAAGGCCATATTTGGGTTTGGGCTGCTCAGTGAAGCCTATAATTTTTTTCCTGTGGATCTTATAAACTCTTTGTTTTTACTTTTTAGTCCTTTCATTCGTATAATTCTTCTAGTCAAATTTTATTTGCTCTGTATGTGTTTACGTGTATCTTAAAAACGACAGGCCAAATAAAAAAAACTCGTTACAGCAGAAAAAAAGAGTAAAAGTTCTATATGTTCTTATAATTATATTATAGAATTTAAAAATAATGACATCAAACATTTATAATATTTAATCATTAAGAACAGCACCATCACATAATTGCTTTTTTACAATATTTCATGAATATAAAACTTTGCATAAAAACTATTATAATTTGATGATTAAAGTGAATGTCTAGTTTTTTTTTGTAAATATTATAGTTCTCTCATTCAAAACCTTTCCTTTGCATATACTCTGCTGTGTATACAAACAACTACACTAATATAACAATTTCACGTTTAAGAACGTTTTTAACTTGAAATAACTTTTAAACAAATACATTAAAAGTGGTGGAGACATCTCAAAGACGTATATATAAAGCTGATTTTTTTGAATGAGAGAGTGTATAGAAAATTTGATTATGAAGAGAGAGAAAAGCATAAAGGACAAGAAAGTGCTTTTGGTGACATTGAATAATCTCTTAATTAGCATTGATTATGAGCATAATGCATAAAATATAGCATTTGACTTGTCTGGATTCTTCCATTAGCAAACATGTCAGGCACCAAGCCAAATGTGCAGTAATTCTAAAAATTCTTTAATTTCAAAAGCTGCTATAAACAAATAAACCAACTTTCATATTGCAAATTCAAGTTTTATTATAAACAATCTCTCATCTTACAACTTGCTACTGAGACAATGACAAAATTATAATAGTACAATTTGTAACGGTAAAATCATGAAAATCTTCGATAGGAATTGATTAATAATTGACCGTAGACTCTGCTTTTTCTTCCAAATTTCTTTGCTCCATTTTCCACCCACAAAATTAAAAATTAAGAAAAAAAAACATGTCTTCATGGCTTTGACAGTATTGAATTTTTTTATTATTTTTTTTTTTTTTGAAGAAACGTTGCCAGCACTGATGATGAAATAAAATAAACTTAGTTTTAACGCATTATCGATTTGAATTGGTGATATTTCATCTTCCAATGCTTCCACTATATATTTAAAAAAGATTTTTTCAGTTTTATAAAACTCAATTGAATTTTAACAATATAAATTTTAAATTTGTTCCGAACTCAATCTATTTTGATAATTTTGTTAAAGTTAACTACTATATTTGAGATATTATGTATTATAAAATTAGAAGTTTAATCATAGTTTGTTTCTTAAAATATGTTTAAGAAGATTGAGAAAAAAATTAGTATTGATATTAACTCTTAAGCGAAATACAACTATTAGATGACTAAAAGGAACAAGGTTCTACACCAATATATCAATCTCAAATTCATTGAGATGATATTGTCAAAATTAATAAGTATATTGAAATATTAATTATTTTAAAATTTGAATATCCGTCACTCAATAGTTTTTAAAAAACGTCTTCGAATATTAATGGAAAAAAAGATAAATTTAAATGATGTTGTTATTTAACTCCCAGAAAACTTTTTCATGTATGTCATCTAATAAAATTCCAAACAAATTTATGACTCGCTTCGTAAATTGAAGGGGTGCTCTGAAATTTATGGTGAAGTAAAATCCGTGAGTGGTGAAGACAAAAACATTTGAAATGATTTGGATTATGCTCCATTTCTCACTATTTCACCAAACCTTCTGAGTTTTCGTTTGTTTGAGAGTGATAACCAATCAATATAAACGAGAAGCCCAAGAGAATCTGAGTGCCTATTGTGCATGAGACAGACACACAAACAAGACACTGCACAAAGGATAACCTTAAACAAATTTTTTTTTTTTTCATATGGTTGGTTCTAATTCATTTAACTTTATCTAAACTTTTGAAATGCCAACACATTCATGGTTTAAACCAATGTGAACATTGTACCTTTTAACTTATTGTAATGGGTGTCTGATTTTTGGTTCAACTTGTGTGATAAAATTAATTATAAGACACTCGTGTGCTGTTGTGCAATTAATTGAAAATTTATAAGGACTCTGATAGAAAAAATAAATAAAAATACATTGAAACTTGGTATTGGGCTGTCCCATTTAGAGCCGAAGATAAAATAAAGTCCAAATTTTAGTATGACTTAGAGTTTATTAGTTAAAAATGATAGATTAAAATGTTTATTTAAATTAATTTAAACTTTTACCCTAAAACAACCATGCAAAAAAGGAAAAAAAACGAAAAGAAAAATACAAAAAGGAGAAGGAGCCAATTATATATGTCCAAATGAATAAGATTGAAAACTGTGGTGACAGCGTGATAACATTAATAGCAACCGCCCTCTCTCTTTATCGAATGTTTTCAAAATATTAAAAACTATTTCATATATATATATATATATATATATATATATATTCTTTCAATCCTTTTAAATTCTTAACATTAATGTAATTTTTTAAGTTTCTATGTCATGCTGTTTTTTTAATATACTTCTTTTGTCAGATTCTTCAATAAAATATTTACTTTTAACTACATTTCTCATTTTGAATGTAAACAAAAATATGTGATAAACATTGGTTTTCAATTCCTTTCGTTTAATTGGAGATTTTGTTTTTATTGATTTTTGGTATCAGTTCTAAAGAGGATTGATTTTAAGAAAATACATTTTTTTAAAAATGAAACTAGTATAAATAAATCAAGTTTAAATACTTTTTTGTCTATAAATGAATGTTTTTTATTTTATTTTTATAATATTGTTTATAGTAGCTCTAAAATTGAAAATTAATACCTTTGTTTTAACTATTGTGTATTGTAAAAAATCAAATGATCATTTTGAATTATACATACCGATATTATAATACAATGTTATTATTTAACGACTCAATTAAACTTTTAAGATTTATAAAATAAATGTTATTTGATTGTGATTTGAAATTTAGAGGGATGAATATAAAAAAATTCATAAGGTAAAATTGACACATTTTTAATAGTAATCTCGAATTCTATAGAAATGAAAAATAAAAGAACAAATTTTAAAAAACCAAAATCAAAACTCATTAATCTTATAAAAACTATAAATATATTTAGGTTAACAAACTATTATTAATGTTGTTAGGATTATAAGTATACTTGCATAAAAGAAATGTCACTTTATCTTAGCATCCTTTAATCTATATCTTAAGGTGGTGAATAATATGGCCTTTAATTATTGTTTAGAAGTACTATCTATTTGCATTTATACATAAGCAAAATTAACTATTTTTCCATTGATGAATAATAGTTGTTAAATTTATATAATTGTCTTTTTCATACAGTAAAGATGTATTTTAACTAAGTTACCCTCAAATATATTTATTTGAAAAGGTGTTTAATTATATTTCAGTTCATCAAACAGAACCCCTAAATTGTATATATTTGAGCACATAAAGAATAGTAACAACAAACTTATCTTATGAGCTAGGCTTTCCTTAATTATTAATTATTCTCTTCAGTCTTTTTACAAAGCATATTTATCTTAAAAAACTAGCCCTTATTATAAGATATTTTACAATTTTAATAAACTTATTTTTCCCTTACATGCTCATTGAAGACATGACTATATGTGAGAAAACTTGATAAATATTGTAATAATTAACAACTATCCACTTTCATTCATACGTGTACTGTCATGCAGGTTTACTTAAAAAAATGGAAGGTTGAAATTAATAATAGTCCAATTTGATTAAAACTATGAAGATATGGTACAAATAAGGTTTTTGAATTAACATTTGGGTTAATTTATGATTAGGGTAGGTAATTAAATTTGAATATTGGATAACGGCTAGTGTGAAATTGTGTGCATTGAAGAGAAAAGTGGAGAAATAAAAATGGTGGTTGAGCTTGGACGGCACGCAGAGTGAGTGAGAGTGACGAATGAGAGAGATGCAGTTTCAGAAACTCTCATTGTTTTCTGTGACTTCCTTCAAAAAATTTCAAAATTAATTGTTTTATTTAAAACACAGGCACCATTTTCTTTCTCATTCACTGCTACTTCCATTTTTACGTGATATTATTCAACTAACAAAATAACTTTTATCAAATTTCTCCAAACTAGTTTATCAGATTTATATTCTGTTTTTTTTTATTTTAAAGGAATTGAAAATTCATAATTTTGGACTTTTAAAAAATGATTTTAAAAAAAAATAGTTTCAAAATAATTGTTTGAAAATTTTTTTCTGTAAAAATAATTACATCTTAATATAATTAGTTTTTTAAGTTATTATTTTTCTAAATTATTATATCTCAGTATAATTACTTTTCTAAACTTTTATTTTCAAATATGTTTTCTTCTACCATTTTATTCCAAATATTTATTGTTTTAAAATTTTAAAATTCTTGTGTTCACACTTCGGTAACTGCTATAGTAAATGGTGGTATTTGGGTCATTATTTGACACAGTATGTTATTAAGGTTAAAAAAGTTAAATGCATTATTTAAGAAAAATATTTATAAGATATTATTTTTAATTTAAATTTGTTCAGGTAACATTATTATAGTTAATTAGTGTATTAAATTATTATTTATCTTGAAACTCGGAATTCCATCACTATTTTTATCTTTAAAAAACGTTACAAAAATATTAAAAAATAAATATATATTTAAACGGTGATTCATCTCAACTTCTAAACTACATGATATTACTGAGTATACTAAGAAAGATGTAATGGAAAGTTAAGATTAAGTCTTTGCATAGAGTTAAGATTAAGTCTTTGCATAGAATTGTTCCTAATATTTCACTATCAGCTTTGTGAAACACTCACAATTACACAAACTCCTTAGAATTGAGAAAGATTTTACTTATTAAAAACTAAAAGAATAAAAGACTTTACCTAATTATTATATTCAATCACACTGTTTCTGTTTATACAGTGAGACCTGACAATTAAAGAATAAAACCACAAACCATTCCTATCACAAGCCACAAGAGAAACGAATTTAAGATTTAAGACGAAAATTAGTTGTTATAAATAAATTTGTATATCATTTCATAGATTGAAAATATATATGTAGAGTTAATATTAGCTTACGATGTTTGGATTATACACCTTTGATAGATCTCAGACCATCATTATATTTGTTGTTTTGTTTTGGCTAATTAATCTACCCAATTAATATGTTTGTTAAAGTTGGTGAAGAATATTTGAATTTTAAAAGTTACAATTTTGATACAAATCATATTATTATAATAATTTTGTTCATCAATAATGGTAATATTAATTAAATACATAACGACATAATAAATCAACGTTAATTCTTTTAAATTAATCAATTATTAATCATAAATTCTTTTAAATAAATCAACATTATTAATCATACATTCTTTAAAAGTATTTTTTTGGGGTGCAATTCACCTGTACTTTGTTTGTAATGAGTTTTATTTTATATTTTTTAACTTTTGTATTCATAGTTTTAATGGGTATCTCTTTTATTATTATTTTGGTTGTAATTCTATTGGCTTTTAATAAGTTGGCTTCTCAATTTTGTTGTACCAATCATTAATATGTCAATTACATAATCAATCATCTGTCTCTTTTAATTTTAATAGGAGTCTTGTGAGGTATGAAGTTTTCTGTAGAGTCTTACCTGACAAATACATTTTAATTTTAAAGTCAGTATTCGATATTAAATTTAGCTATTTTGAATTAAAAAACATACATTTTTTTCCGTATTCTTAACACACTATTTATTGGATTTTAAAGGAAAGTTAAAAATACTTATAACGTGTCTAGTTTGACATACTGACATTTTTTTTTTCAGAATCATGGAGTGAAAGAACATAAATAATGTATAAATGATACAAGAGTACTATTCCATATTCTTACTTAGTTAGTGACTACTCTGTCTCTTATACTATAGTTATCTAACTAATGTATTCGATTAGTAGTTTTATTTATTTTTTATTTTTTATAAACTATTTACAGAACTCATACAAATGTTTAAATTACACATAATTTTTTTTTAAATTTTAAAAATATACTCTTTAATAATCATTTTTTGCAGTTTCGCCTTATAAATATATTTGATATTATATATATTTCATAAATTCTCAAAATATAAGTAATATTGGTTAAGTAAAGTAGTTTGATGAAATTGTCTTATATTCTTCATCTATAATATATCTAGATATTATGGATAATAAAATTAACAAGTCTAATTTATTTTGGTCTTAACTGTTGCTTTGCTTGTGGTTAGAGAGATTGAAAATTTTAATTCATCTTTCTTTAGAAGGCGAGTTGGCATAAATTTTTTCTAAAATTTATTTTTTAATATATATACATATTTAAAATCACACAAATATTTTCTAAATTTTTAATTCATTAATTAATATTTAAATAGATAAATTAAAAGTAATTATTATCTTCAATTACTTTGTTATAATTAATAATTAAAATTTAAATTGCAACTGTTAATAATATAAGTTAAATTATATTAGTTATATATTTGTATTCTTACAATAATATAATAAAAAGAACTAAAAAAATATTTTAATTAACAAAATAAGCTCGCGGCACAACTTAACCTGTTATAATAGGATAACCGGCTAACCCATTATTAGTTTAATATAGCTAGAGAGTGTCATCTTTTAATTATTATTACTTTGTTGTCCTCTATTATTGACTTAAGTCTAAAAAGATCTTACTCAGTATTGCAACTCTCCACGTTTCAATAACGACAATATTCCCTCTACATTCAAAAACTTTGAACTTCAAATTTTCTCAATTACAATAATCAACTCATTTTAAAGTTCAGCAAACACCCTTTTCAAATTACATTCTGCTTCTACGCATCTTAATCCTTATTTTCTAATTAACCTCACGTGAAGTAACACTGTTAAATTTTATAATAATTAATTAAAACACATGTTTACATTATTTTAATATGATAACACCACAATTTTTGTACACTAATCGTATCTTAACATTACATTATATATTTTTATTATAATTATAGGTGTGGAGTGGTAAACAAACTTTTTCATTTATCTTCACATCGAAAATGAATAGCAAAAAGAGAAAGAAAAAAACACTCTTTTAATATGATAAAAGATAAAATATGAATATTTTTTATTATTAGTTACTTTTTATTTAATTAAAAATTATAGAAGATAAGAGGTTTACTATTAGACATAAAATATCTCAATAGTTTATAATTTAGTGTGAATCTCATTTTAAATTTTATAGGACTAAATTATATTTAAAAGTCTATTTATTAACATGATATTAGAATTTATTACAGTAAAGTTATAGGACTTATCGGGTAATCTATTATCTTATATAGTGTCATCTATGAGTTGAATAGTCTTTAAGTGAGTGAGCTTTGTTAGAGATCTCAGATAAAAATAAAATATTTTAATAATTTATAAATAGATACAAACTTCACTTTATTTATATATTGATAAAAATTTATTAATTGTAAGTGTACGAAATTTTGAACTTATAATTAATAATAATAATGTGTGATTTTTTAAAAAATACTAAAAACTTAAAAAATATAAAAAGTGAAATGGTGAAAATTTAAATACTTAATAATAAGCCGAGTTAATGATGTAGCTCACTCTAATCTAGGGATTAACGTAGTAAACGAAGTGTAGTGAAAATCAAAAGGTAAAATGAGTTGATAGTGGCCAAGATTTTAACGTATTGTGTTGTGTGTTGGTGGAAGCAAAGTGATGTTTGTGTGTGCATGTTGTGTTTGTAATTTGAAAGTGACCTTTTTCAAATTCCGATAAGCAAGTAACAGTGTCCAACGTTGGAAATAAATAGAAGAGAGAAACTCCAAACCAAAACCCACCCACACGACACAAAACGCATACCATAAAACCTTGTCATAACAACACAACCTTTTTCCATTTCAAATCTCTGTTTTTCCACTTCACGAGGTTGCACGCCAACCACCTCACACACTCTCTCTCTGTCTATTCTGCTTATTCTTTGCTCTCTCAATTTGTTCTTTCCGTTGCATGAACTTCAAAACATGGCCACTGCACTATCAAGTAGACCCAAATGGCGCCACCACCCTCCTCCTCCTCCCACCCCCAGAATCCTGCACTTCCCTCGCCGAAGACCCTCTTTCCGGAGGGACCTTAAGGGCAACAATAGCAACCGGCTGGGGACTCTGATTGATCGAGAGAGACGTGCACGGCCTCCCATAGTGGTTTTGGACAGTAACAACGGTGGCAGTGAGGGTGAGAGGAGGAGGGAGAGAGTGGGGAGTCCTAAAGGTTGGGACTTGGAGGAAGAGAAGTGGAAGTTTCAAGCGGAAATGTTAAGGGCCGAATGTAACTTGTTGAGGATGGAGAAGGAGATTGCGGTTAAGAAGTTGCAGAGGAGTCGTGTTAAGATGGAGACAACTCTAAGATCTGCTCTTCACACTCTTGTTTCTGTTAGTCTCTCTATTATCTTTCTCACTTTCTTCGTTTCAATGTTCTGCACTTGTGTTTCTAAATTTGACTCAAAGGAATGCCTTTTTTCGAGTTTTTGTTATGTTCCAATTTTCAAGGTTGATGGTCCAAACTAATGATATTTGCTTTGTAGAAACATCTTCTCCCTTGGTTTTTCTGAACAGAATAGTTTTTGTCATTTTTGATGCATTGTATGGCTAGTTTTCTGTGGTTTCGATTTGCTTGTATTAACTTGCAAAGTGGGATGCAGGGAAGAATCAGGATTTGTGAAGGAAAGAATGCTGATATGGTTTTGGATGAGGAGATTCATGAGTTGACTGAGAAGCTTCAGAGATTGCAAAAGAGGTCGAAAGTGAAGGATTCAGGGGTCAGGAAAAACAAAAATTTTGACAAGCAAGTTTGTGTTCTGCAGAGGCGACTGGAGAAGATTGGAGGATCGTCAGATGAGATATATTTGAGGGAGTTTCAAGAGATGGAAAACATAAGCCTCTCAATCAAAAGATGTAGCGGAATTGATGATAGCATTGTTGCAAGTGGAAAACTAAATGTAAGTATGACCAGTAGCCTTGATGTTTTGCCCTGGAGACATGTTTTGAGTTTTGACTATTCTCTTACATTCTGATTTTTATGATCCTGTTATACAGATTTTAGTGAAATTAACTTGGAAACAATTGATGTTGAAACAACTAATTTGTGTTTTAGAAAGATATTTTAAAAATGAGTTTAGAAGATCTTCAAAGCATCATATGTTGAAAAGATTGTGGGAAGTAGGCACTGTACTTGAAACTTGGAAAATCAATTTTTTACACAATTAATATTGGAGCAGGCAGGTACTTATCTGTTTGATTACCAGGATAAAGGAATCAGTGCATTTTTTGTTAAGTTTCTGGTGTGAAATTTCAATCTCCAGTGAGCTTATCTGATATTAACAAAGGTTGATTGTTAATATTTCTGTATATTTTTTGTCCAAGCATACAGCAGAAGGCACTTTGTTATATTATCTTTTCTTGTGATCTCTTCTCAACGGATTTTATTAAACTTTGTAGGTGGAGATTCTGAGGAGAAAAATGGAGGGATTGTCAAAGGGAATATTATTACAGAGAATGGAGGAAGAGTATAACTCACTGCTGTCCAGTGCAAGTAGTTCTCTTGCCAGTTCTGCTTCAACTTCCAAGAGAGTTGAATTTCAAGATTCATCTTCCATAAGAGTACCTCATCAGGTACATTCATGCTATAGTTAACAATTAGTGTATATACTATTCACACAAACAATGTTGGCTAAAGTGAACTACACTTGATCAAGCAAAAAATTCCAGCACCAATAGGAAAATCTAGACACATGAATTGATTTGACTTATCATACTCAAGACCAAAAAGATTTGAGTGGTCAATGTAAAACACAGTTTTCTTGACTAAGAAAGTGGATTTCTCACCAAACTTTGTACTGACAAACCATGCAGGAAAAAATATCTTGTGAAGGGAATCCATGCTCAGGGCATTGCAAAACTGTTGTAAGGAGAATTGTAGAGCAAGTTAGAGCAGAAACTGAGCAATGGTCACAAATGCAGGAGATGCTTGGTCAGGTGAGGGAAGAGATGGAGGAATTGCAGGCTTCTAGAGATTTTTGGGAAGATCGAGCTCGGCAATATGATTTTGATATCCAATCCCTTCACAATGCTGTAAGAAAAATATCCAATTCTTTTGTCTTATTTGACAACCATAAATTTTTAGACTTTACATGATCAATGTTTTTCATATTAGCCCATTTTACAATATTGAGTTAGACCTAAAGTCCATTTCTGATAAATCTGATGATCCATATCTTCCTATGAGTCATTGCAGGTACAAGAATGGAAAGAAAAAGCTGTTTCATCTGAGAGTAAAACAAAGGAACTTGAAGCAGAACTATCCATGGTCCGTGGTGATCTTGAAAGATTGAGGAAGGAACAGAATGTGGTTAAGGGGGGCAAGCACATTCCTGTGGAAACACAGAATGAGTTGGAGAAGCGAATAGTGGTTTGTTCCTCAAAGAAAAATAGTAACTTCACAGAAAATAGCAAGCACAGTGATGTTCCAAGGAGTGTGGAAAGAAAAGCACATGGTGGATTCTTGGCCCCAAAAAGATCACCACTGAGAGACATTGGCAACTCGTCATTGTTGATGAGACAGAATGGCAAAGCAGTTTTCCCTTTGCGTTGCCATCTTTCTTCTGATGTTGAGAAAGTTCACTAGTTAGTCACTCACTAACTCTCCACTTCATGTTGGTTCTAACATAAAACTGCACATCCTAAGTAACAGGGACAAGGTGCAGAATGAATGAATCTGGTTTTTCATGTTCTAAGATTTGTAGCTTCAGATCTTTCATGTAATGTGTACTTTATGCTGTGAGAAATAAGATCAGCATTCTGAATGGTGTAACTGGAGATTTTGTTTATCAAAACAACAAGATTCATAGAGTTCCTCCAGTAATTTTCAAGTTGTTCTCCAATCTGAACTGAATTGTAATCTATTTATGAGAAATTGATTATTGAGATAAAACTTAGAAAACAACATTCAAAACGCATAAGGAGTTGTATTTAGCTCAAAGTTAGAAAATTTTCACTAGTTTGCTTCTGGGTTAATACTTGTCTTCTTGATTCCAGGTTGTTGCATTTTCCTTTATTTCCATCACTTAAACTTCCCCATGCATAATTTATCAAAATAAATAAAAAAATAATATTTTGATACCACTATTTATAAATTACATTCATTTGAGAGTAATTTTATTCAACAAAACATTATAATAATAGAATAATAATTTATTTCAATATGAAATAGTTTACTGTCTTAAAATTTCAACATCCAAATAAATATTTATCTCGTTGATCGGAGAAGTGTATATACATATCTTAATTTGTAATCTTCTTAAGAACTGTTTCTTATGGGAATATTTTTAATTTTTTGAATCTCTTATATATTTAAATTAATTTATTTTTATTTGAAAATAAATTTACCATTTTTTAAACGTTTATACTAATTTAGAATAACTTTAGTGTGAAATAAAAAAACATTTATCATAAATGTATACTATAATTTAAGAATTTAATTCTAATATAACTTTGAGACTGCAAAGACTAAAATAATAGTAGTTTAATAGTTTAATGCCAAACCATCCAAAAACCAATAAATTTGATAAACTGGAAAGATATAAGTCAAAAACAAAGTACAAATAACAATTATTGAATAGAAAATAAATAAAAAATACCTAAAATGTACAATATTATTTTTATTATATATTTATTATTATTTTACTTTTTAAAAAAAATTAAAAAGCGTTTTATATTTAGTTATAAAATATCCACAATGAAACAGTGCCAAAGGCGTGTTTGATTTGTCAACGTTAATGTTAGTGTTAACGTTTGAGTCAATGTTGGTATTAATGTTAATGTTAATGTTAATGTTAATGAATCAGCATAACGTAACCTATAAAACAACCCACCCAATCCCCGTTCTCGCGTTTCACCATCTGAAACTGAACATAAAAACCCTTCGTCTCTTCATCTTCTTATTCTTCTTCCAATTTCCCTTTGCTTCTTCAACTCGTAACGGCGTCGTTTGGAGAGTTTCGTGGTATTTTCTCTTTCTCTGTTTCTTTCTTTCCATTCCTTTGAAATCGCCATTCTGAATTGCGAGTTTTTACTTTTTGTTCTAGTTTTCTTTGCTGTCGCCTGTTAAATTGGGATTTAGATCTACAAATATGTCATTGTTTGAGTTTTGTTGATTTTGTTAAGATTCATCGCATTTTCTTCATATGAGAACTTGATTAAGTAAAACTAGAACCAGTTAAAGGACGAGTGCTTTATTCTGCCTCCAGGGTGTTTGGCTTTTCGTTAAATTAAGAGCAATTTACGTTTTCTTCTTCCAATCCATCACACTTGTTACTTTCGTTTAAAGCCCTTCAAAAGTGAATCCAAACACACTAAGTTTATTTTACACCAAACGTTCATTTTGTTTCTTACATAATTTAAGCACTTCAGTTCAAAATTACTAAGCCGCTTTTCCAGTTCATTACAATTCTGTTTGGTTTTCAAGACCAAATAATGCACAATCCTTATTTATAGTTCGGTTTGTTGAATATTTTTTCCTTAGAAATGCTGAATGCAGAACAAGATATTCCTGATGAGGTTCCATTAATATCCAAACTATTTACAGTCTATAATGCTTTAGATTTCCTTACCTACTAATAAACTGAAGATTCATGGCTTGTGGAATTTTCTTGTAGCTCAGTGATGTGGTCGGTGATAACTTAAGTTTCAGACTATCTTTAACTGTTACCGAATCACATGATATGTATGTTTGCATCTCATGGATCAATTTTCTTTGTTCTGTGCTTGATCTTTACATAATGTTATTAAAAATTTGAATCCCTTAGTCTGGACTGGTGATAATAACATTAATTAATCTCGGATATTGTCTATTATGCTAGTTACCTTTCCCCCCTCATTTGTATGTAATTTCATAATCTGTTATTCAGAATATCTAGATGACATTCACATGTGCCGTGAGTTTCCTATTTTTCTGCTTTTATGTAATTTCATCATCTTTTATTCCTCAGAATATGGAGATGACTTTCATAAACAAGCTTGAAAGACAAGATAGTGGAACTGAAATATGACATGTTCTACCCTCTGATTGCATAAAACAAAGATGGCACATGTCTGTGGAGCAAGATTTATTCAGTAAAGGACATTTAGGTCTTTCCATATAGTAGTTTTGACACCGCAGGCCAGGCTGATACTAAAGAACTTATGGCAATGGATCTTAGCTTGGCTAATAATTCTTCATCGCCTCGTCCCAGATGGAGAAAAGTAGCATATGGTGGTATGCAACCTGGTTATGATGACAATCATACAGATGAATCTTTCCTTGAAGGAATGGTGATGAATGCCAGTGTTGTAAAAAGGGACATGCTAAAGGTGATGCTGGACTCGGTATCCATTTCTGAATATTTATGCATTGTTGCTCTTGTTGTCTTGGTCTGGACTTGTACACTTACATCAACTATTGATGAAAATTCTCTCCTATTTATTGATGTAAGTCTTCTTGTTTCAGGCTTTTTAATTCTCCTTTTCACTCAAGAAATGCTTTCCCTTAGCCTTCTCCTTCATTATGTCCTTAATATCTCCTTTTTCATAACCGTGTTATATGTTTTGGCTCCCATCTATCAAACTCTTACAAGGTCCATTAGTTCGGATTCCATTTGGGCAGTAGCTGCATCACTTCTAGTACTTCACCTTTTTCTGCATGACTATTCAGAATCCACCGTCAAAGCCCCAGGGGTTCTTAAGAATCCAGCATTGACCAGTTGTATCTCTGTAAATGCTTCTGTAGTCGCCTCTGTCTTTATTGCTTCTCGCCTTCCATCAAGACTACACGTGTTTGCTATCATGTTATTCTCATTGCAGGTTTTCCTTTTTGCTCCACTTGTTACTTACTGTATCAAAAAATATTCCTTCCGCATGCACCTATGCTTTTCTATCAGTTTGATGGCCATGACTTTAAGTTTTGTGTACATGCTGCACCGCCTCCTTTTTGTGGTGCTGCTTAGTCTGTTGGTTTTTGTCAACGTGGTCTGCCCTTATTGGCTTATAAGGATCCAGGAGTACAAGTTTGAGATCAATGGACCTTGGGATGAGGCTAAACTTTGTTTTGATATTACAGACTGAAACCTGGAGCATGGTTAATGTTACCTTGTAAGTACCTTGTATGTTGTTTAGGTTGGAGTATAATTTACTGACCACTTGGACTAGTTTTAATTTTATAGTTTATGGGAAAGTCGTTGCAGTTCATGTCGGGGGAGGGTGGGAAAATGATGATTGTATTCATGCTTTAGAGAATGATAACTGGTTTAAAAATTCTGTGTACAATGGAAGTACATTCACAATCTAGAGTGTCATTCATTTTTGACACATTCAAACCAACTGGTTTTGATCCCTTTTTCACTACATTCTCTCAAAGAAATAAATAAATTCTTAAGCGCATTAGCTCTTAGCATGTAAGGCGTATTGTGTACCTGACAATTTTAAAGAATGTTGGTTACGGAATGATGTCTCATTTATGTTGAGATTAGAGTAACCAATGGCTCATGAATTTGAAGTCATTTACCAACCTCTTATCTTAGGTGCAAAGTGTATACAACAAAGTATCCTTTCTTCGACACTTGTATACACTTTAAACATGTACTTCCCAAACACAGCCACACAGATTCTCATGGAGAAATTGTGATGTAGAATGATGAGGAGACTGCGACAGCAGTATAGGCTTTTCATTATCGTATCATTTATAAAATGTATATTATTATTTGGACAGCATGTGTTATTGGACGAGTGGATTGAAGGTGGAGAAAGAGTTGGTCTAGAATTTCGAGATTTCTCCTAAGGATAATCGCTCTCTTGAAGACGTGCAGTTTTGATAGGGTTTCACTTTTTTTTTTCACCGCTGTACTGAATACTGAAGAGCAGTGAGAGGACCATACATGTCATACTACAATTGATATTTTACCACTTTCGTAATACTACAATTGATATTTTTTCCCTATCATGCGTGCGTTAACCTCTTCAATGAATAAATCAAAGTACATCCACGTTCCAAATGTTATAATTGTACAGTTGAAATATGACATGCAGTTTATCCTTTTATACCCAGTCCTTTTTCAGACATGTTAAGCTGTTTTGATTAAATATAAACCATATTTCACAGTGATAATTCCTTCCCAAGCACGGAGTTTATCATCTAGGAAAGATCAGGGATTAAAAGTTGACAAGCTTCTTTTCTCTGAAGCTTTCTACAGTGTCCCTGACGCTCACTTCCAAAGGAGTAAACTCTATTCCTAAGTCCCTCTTTGCTTTATCAGTGGAAATCTGGTATGTTGGCATATACGGCTCATCTACCTCACACCTGAAAACATTGTTGAGATTTGAGAAAGTGCAAATGTTATAATTAAAACCAAAAGCTAAATATTTAAATGCTAAGTGCGTGCAGAAAAAGAAAGATCGAAGAAAGGAAAGAAAGAAGGAAACAAGACGATTTTTCACACTTGTCAAGAGGTATATTCAAACTGAGCCTATATCAATTTCAGTACAGAATCAATTCGTTTTCAAGTTCAATTGAGTTTTCAAACAAGCCAAGAGATCTCTAGAAAAGGAGTTTAATAAGGGGATTCCAATGCATGTTTTATAAAATTAAACTTACTTATCTGGAATTAAAAATTAAACTTACTTATCTGGAATTTGTAATGTAGGGTACAAATCACGTAAAATCCTAGCTAGCTCAGAGTAGTGTATGACTCTCTCACACAAACAGTATCTTCCACTGGCTGAAGCGATCTCATAAGCCAGAACATGAGCGTTGGCAACATCTTTCACATCAACCCACCCAAAAGATCTATTTGGAAATGGTTTGCCTGCATTAAATAAGCTAAAGAGTTAGTGTTTGTTTGGCAAATATATTAAATCATTTCTCCCACTGTGACACACTTTCTAACAGATATTAAATTTTAAAATAAATGGTCCCTAGTTTATTAAGCAAAAGTCAAATCTCATCTGGAATATGTCTGAGGCACAGGGCAAATCCATTAATATTTTAACCAAAGTTAACAGGTAATTATTCTGCTAGCAAACTAAGATTTACGACTCTAGATTCAATCGCCCAAGTTACTTTTCGAATCGAGAGTTATAATTTTGTATAGAACAGTAAGATTCAAGTATAATTAAAATTACTTCAAATATATCATCATACAAATGATACGATGTAAACAGTTTAAAGCAGAAATAGATAAAAAAAAACTTAAACAGAATTCATACAAACAAAAACTATTAGATATATATATATATATATATATATATATATATATATATATATATATAATATTTTTTTTATAAAAAAAAAATAAAAAAAAAAATATAATAAAGAGTATATATATTAGTGAGAGAAAAAAAAAATA
>Ga0099825_1000545_pt1 | contig 41029 bp, 22 predicted proteins | sample SiratroredBW_FD_76838 | JGI IMG/M metagenome (GOLD analysis project Ga0099825, IMG submission 76838) | Root nodule microbial communities of legume samples collected from California, USA - Siratro red BW | ecosystem: Host-associated > Plants > Roots > Nodule | place: USA: California | collected...
AATATTTTATATATATATATATATATATATATATATATATATATATATATATATGATTTGTTCCTTATTTCTCTAATTATAAGTAAAACTTATATAATAATTTTACCAGTTTTAGAAAACCATTGTATTTGTCATTTTTTAAATTATGTTAGAATGATGTTAGAATTATTAAAGACTCCAAAAAATAATATTTTTTGAACTGAACACTTTATTGATAAGATAAAGTGTCTTAAAAGGATGTTTAGTATCTAATATGTGTTGGATACAAGAATACAAGAGACTTATCTGAGCTTTATAGCTCAAAAAGTTATTTTCTTTTGAGAAGAATCATATTAAACATGTTTAAATATATATTAACATGTGACTCATTAGAAAAACCATTAGTAAATTAGGGTGGTTTCCTATATTTACTATAGAAGGCTTTGATACAAAAATCTTTTTGAATTTTTCACTACTTAAAGTTTTGTCAATGAAACATAAATATTTTCTTTCAATAATAAGTTTTGTTTTTAATATTATTATAACCTATAATCCTTGAAACTAAAATATCAAGTATCTTCATCACACATTTATTATAAAGGAAAATTTATTTATATGATATATCATATTGTTTAAGAGTTTAAAGAAGAAAGAATAGACATAACATTTCATTCCAACAACCACTCATTGTTTAAGGGAAAATCTTCTTCACAATGTTATGTATTAAGTCATTTTCTTCACAACAATGTTATGTATTAAGTCATTAATCTATATGCTCAAATTGAAGAAATTATGATAAATTTCTTTAGAAATCTAACTTTTAAATAAATAAAAAATATATTTATTTTATAATATATACCATCTTTATAATTTTTAATAATGAAAATATTTATTATCCTCTTAAGTTAAACTTTCTTCTTTAAATTTACAAAATGACTCATTCAAATAGAAAACAAAAAAATCAAGTCTTCATTTTCATTAAAATTTCATAAAATTTCCCACTTAAAATAATATAAAGTATAAGATAATGAAAATTATTAAGAAAATTATTTATTTTTTTATTATAACTTTCTTATATTTTAATGTTTGGAAGCGTTTTTTTAGAAAAAGAAAATAAAGTAATGAACAATTGAAATATAAGATAAATACTAAGCTGAAGTTTCTTTTCCGTTAGCAATTTAACTTCAAATTAATATAAAAATATATTTATAAACAGTATCAAATTTCAGAATGAATTGAAACGGAATTAAAGTCTAGAGCGTCTATTTATAAAATGGAAAATCAATTTTCGAAAGCCAACTAATGTTAAAGAAATTATTTAGCAAGGAATACAATTTTAGTATTAATTAGGCTAAAATTAAAATTTGGGGATGAATTTAGATGAAATTAAAAGTTAAAGCGTTTATTTGTAAAAAAAATATTGTTTAAATAGTAATTAAGATGAAAGTAGACTTATCAAAATAATTCATATTATTAGTAAATACCTTATTTCTTTATTAGGTAGTTAGAGGCTTAATCTCTATTCTGTGCATGTGAAAATAATGTTAGTTAGAAGAGGTTATAGTCTTTTAAATAGATGTCAATGTTTTTTTAAAAAATAGTTCACACTCTTCTTTGATCAACCAATGAATAATTAAAAATATTGAAAGTAAAATTTTAAAGTTGACCTTTAAACAATTGTAGCTATTAACAAAGAATCAAAATATATTATATGATTTAACAATTGAATTTATAAAGAAAGACTTCTCTAGAAATATAAATGGTGAGGTATTCCAATTTATTGTCGTGTGCTGAAGATTCAACATAACTGTTCTTTTCAAACTAAATTATTAACCTTTTTTTATAAGAAAAAAATAACTAATGACAATTGCATGTGCAATGACCAAATTTAGACTTTTAAAACTATTTGGGGTTGTTAAACCATTTTCTATTAGTGCTAATTAAACTTAAATGGACTAACGAACATAATTTTAATTTATTTTACCAAAAGGGTTAATTTTTTAAAAATTATTTGCAAAAATTTTAAATAGGTCCTTAATATATGACTAAGAAGTTGTTAGTTAAAATAATATTAGACTTGTTTCAATTAGAGTTTTGTGCATTGAAAAGTTGTGATGGAGAAGGGATTCTAACTAAATAGGTCAACTTGTGTATACAAAATTCTAAACATAATAATGACAAAACATACATAAAAATACTAAATATTGACAATTTGAGAAATAATTATAATACATGTTTTAAGCCTAAGAAAATTATAATATTAAATAATGACACCATTAGTAAAGAATTGTAAAACTTTTTAATATGTTTAATGCAAGTGATTTTTTAATATTGCAAATAAATATTGAGAATAATTGAATAATGTTATTTGCATAGAACATTTGTATTATTGAGCGACACGGAAACGGATAACGTTTAAACTTTTAACAATTAATTCACATGAACAACTTTCATTGACTTTATATCTATTATTTATTTATTTGATGTTTTTTTTATATGAATTTTGAGATTCTTCTACATTTTGAATGAAATTTAATGCATGTTAATTTATTCAACTAAAAAATTATCTAATTAAATTTTACAAAATTAAATATGATTGTGTCCATATTAATTATTTTTGTTTAGTATTTAATATTTTAATTGAATTTATGCTATTTTATTTATGTGTTATATGGGTAACATATTGTTATATTATGTCACCATCAACGTCATAACTTATATTAATAAAGATGGTGATAGCAGCTTTTTCTTGATTGTTTTATTTTGTAACGTGAAAGGCATCAAAAACCATGTTTTCAACGAAATAATAAAAATCATTTATTATTTTATATTAATAATAATGTTATTTATATTAATTATAAAGATTCACAGTTTTAATCCGTAAAGGCAAGTAAATAAAATATTAATCAAGTTACTTAATCAACAGAAGAATTAAACGACTAATTTTTTATTAGAAAATGTAAATTTTTTAAATATTTAATAAAAATAAAGAAAATTTAATAAAACCTCAGTTAAAAATATCCAAACTTAATTTTTAAAACTTAATTAATTTTTAAAGATTAAAAACTTTCAGTAGAGAATAAGAAACTAAAACATTTTTTAACCATAAGAAAAAACAATGAAAAATTAATTTTGATTAACTTAAAAGATATATAAGAGATTTGATTAGCTAAAAAGCAAATGATTTGGCAGAAACAAAAAAATGAAATTACATATATTTTATTTTTTTTCTCTTTACTAAGTATCAAATCATAATTACGTAGAAGATCCTAGAAACACGTATCTGCCCTTAAATATTGTAAAATTAGTAGCAAGTTGGACTCATGGTTGTATTAATTAAGGTCTTTTCAAGATGCATTAAGCTGTTATATTGAGACAATTTTATACTTAATTTGATTTAAAATTTTTTATTTTAAAAGTCTTAAATATATATATATATATATATATATATATAATTTTAATTTTAATTTTATGAAATAAAATAACATTACTTAAATGATCAAATATAGTTAAATAAAAATTGATATTTTGAAAATTTCGTTATATTTTATTTATATTTCCTATTTTTATATTAAAAATACATTTTAGATTATTTTTTAATTTTAGTTACACTAGTATATTTATTAATACTTTTACAATATTTATGAAACACTTTAATAAATACTCACATATTGTTTGCTTGAATAAATTATTTTATCTTCCAAAAATATTTTTGACCAATATCCTAGAATTTGATAAATGTTTTTGTATTTTTAATTAATAATTAAGTTTATTTAATTCACATTAATTATAAAAAAATTGCATTATACTTAAATTTAACTTTTTTAATTATGTTAAAAATTCTTTATCAATTATAGAATAACAGGTAATAGAGATTCTATATTATATTTGGACTGAGAGAGACATATCGAAGATTCTATATTATATAAGAAAGTAGATTTTAAATCTAACTAAACTTTATAAAATCGATTTAGTTACCAAAATTTACATATATTTATATAATATAAATTGAATTAATTTATAATTAATATGTTTTTCTTATAAATTAAAATAATTTTTAGAATTTTTAAAATTAAGTTTTTAAATATAATTATTATTAGGAATGAAATTTTTAGCATATTTATACTACTTATTCTTTAAATTTAATTTAGTTTTTTATTTTTAAGACAATAATTTATAATTAATTTTTGAATTTCAAAAATATATTTAGTAATTTTTTTAGATTATTAATTGAAAAAACTTAATTTACATCGACATTAAATAGTTACACAAACTAATCCATTATTCATTCTTATATATTATAGATAAGCACATCTTATTTTATTGATTTGACCTATTCTCATAAACATTAAAGAAACCCTTCCAACACGTTATCTATAGTTATGATTGCAAACTTCAGTTTGACTCATAATTGTATTTAAGCTGTAAAATTGAGACAAGTTTGGTTATTTTTCTTTGACCATACCCAAATTATACTTTCCCATTTCATCATTTTTTTTTTCTTTTTATCCACAAACAGTATAGTCCCAATCTGCCAGAAAAAAAAAAAATTATCATGAAAAAAGTAAAAAAATTGTCAAGTGTTTGGACCAACCAATCCAAGACATGTGGTTTAAACATTTATCAATATCTTAACCGCTCCAAAATTGTTTTGACTTTCTTAGAGGTACCAATGTTGACCATGATCATGCTTCAAATATTTAACTATTTCTACACTTTTGAAGCTTTGTTCATCAGCTAAAAACACCAACCCTCTGCTATTGATTTTTCAATGTCAGAAATTTCTATCCTATCTGTCACATCCTCAGAAATTTCAACAGCATAATAGGAACCATGCTGTATGAACATTCACAAAATTGAACATATGAAAATGATTGGAGATTAAATTATGTAAGTAAAAATCAATTTCTATGAAGTTAAATTAGTATTAACCCAATTTTGAATGTTTCTAATACTACATGGGATTCACACCAGCTATAGTGAATGGTCAAAAAGTTTATGCTACAAGAATGCACTTTAACCAGATTCTCAGAACATGAAAATTAGCATGGTATATTAATATCAAACGTTTGACAAATTGATCATGCATAGCTTCCAAATCTAGGCCTCTGAAGCACTAGAATTATGCTGCTGCTGATGATGATACACAGTGGTGATTGCAGCAAAAGAAGAATGATCTATCAATGGATATTCATCATCAAATTGGTGTATCTTGTTTGCTTTGTTGCTGGTCAGAACAGTAGCAACTCACAACAACCACTTGATTATAGATATGCTTGCTTGGACCAATCTTCTGATCCTCCCTCTACAACTTACCAAACCAACCTCAACAATTTGTTCACTTCCCTCTCATCTGATTCTGCTACCAGCAATGGTTTTGGGAATAGAACTTCAGGTAGTAACCAGGACATGGTTTATGGACTCTACCTTTGCCGTGGTGATGTGAACTCCAGCCTTTGCCACACATGTGTCCAAAACTGTAGCAACTTGATCAAGCAGCACTGCCCCAACACTGCCTCAGCTATTTTGTGGTACCCCTTTTGTCTTCTGAGGTACTCAAACCAGAATTTCTTTGGCAACCTCACCCTTAGGCCAAGGATTCCTATGTTTGATGCCATGCAGAATTCTACTAGTGCCGGAGAATTTGACAGTGATGCTCAGGTTTTGATGAGTGGTTTGATACAAATAGGGGCAGAGGCACCCTTGAGGTTTGGGACACACATGTTCAACATAAATGGCACTCAAAGAAGGTATGGTTGGGTGCAGTGCAGCAGAGATATTACATCTGAGGAATGCAAAACATGTTTGAGTGATATGCTTGAGGATGTTGAAAATTGTTGTCAGGAGAAGAAGGTGTGGCGTATCTTTTCTCCAAGTTGTATTGTGATGTATGAAACTCAGCCTTTCTTTTTGAATGGTACTGATTCTGCACCACCTCCTCAGCAAGGTTTGAGTTTAGTTTTTTTCACCTTCATTCTGATACATTCATCTAGTGTTAGTTTGATCCTGAGTTTTTATAAGGCCTAAAGTAAAAATATTTCAACTTCTCACCATTTTACACAAATGAAACTTGCTATTTTCTCTAGATAATGCAGCCACAGATGGCAATAACAGAAGGTGGTGGCTTATAGTAATCATTGTCGTAGCTGGAATTGTAGTACTAGCTCTATTGGCTATCAGCATATACTGCTGCTACTTGAAAAGGAAAAAAGGTAAGCATAAAGAACATTGGATAAACTTCTTCAGAATCACTTGTAGGAGAAGAAAATAGAAAGAAGAAAAAGTGAGATAAAGCTTTTACATAAAGTAAAATTAGTTTATGTACACAAGTACAAGGAGAAGAAAATAGAAAGAAGAAAAAGTGAGATAAAGCTTTTACATAAAGTAAAATTAGTTTATGTACATAAGTACACTAAGTTATAAAAGTTTTCTCATGTTAACTACTCCAAAAGTTTAGTTTATGGAAGAAAATTTTTCATTTCCTATTTTCTTTTTTTATAATTGTTTCTAGAAAAAAATAATTATCCAATCATATCATAACTCTAGAAAGTTCTCTCAGCTATCAGTTCCTGTTTATGTCTGATAATTTCAGTTTTGCAGACAAACAAACTATGCAAGAGGAGGGACTAAATTCAATATTTTCTCAAGAACAAACAGATAAGGAGGAGAGTATGAACACTGACCTTCCTTTGATGCCTCTGAGTATTATTCTCAGAAGTACAAACAATTTTTCTGATGAACAAAAACTGGGGAAAGGTGGATTTGGACCTGTCTATAAGGTACTAAACTAGGATATCAGACATGATATTTACTTGTTTGGTTTCTTTCTCCCCTTGCAACATTCTTACTTAGAAATTTGAAAAATATTGTAGGGTATATTACCAGATGGAAGACCAATTGCTGTTAAAAGGCTTTCAAAAACTTCATCTCAAGGTGGGGAGGAATTCAAGAATGAAGTAATATTGATTGCGAAATTGCAGCATCGCAACCTTGTGAGACTGTTGGCTGCCTGCATTGAGCAAAATGAAAAGCTGCTAGTCTATGAATACATGCCAAATTCAAGCCTTGATTTCCACCTATTTGGTATGACTCCAAAACAATTATCTGAGTTTGCTACCTAGTTCATATTTGCTATGGATATAGTCATATTTCTTACTTAGAATGACATGTTTATGAATACAATGATCATATTTCTTAGAATTGCATTGTTTTGCTTTCAGATACCAAGAAGGGTATTCATTTGGATTGGAAAAACCGATTAAACATTATAAATGGAATTGCTAAAGGGCTTCTATATCTTCATGAAGACTCAAGACTAAGGGTTATTCACAGAGACCTGAAAGCTAGCAACATTCTACTAGATCATGAAATGAATCCCAAAATCTCAGACTTTGGATTGGCAAGAACATTTGGAGGAGACCAGAGGCAGGCAAACACAATTAGAGTTGTTGGAACTTAGTATGAACCATTCCCTTTCTTTCATCTGTGTACCAAATTCTTCACATGAATATGTAACTATGAATTGCCACATAGCATCACATTTTATTTTCCAGCCTTCTTCTCTTGCTGAATTTACGTGGAACATGAGATTGATAAAGTTTGCTGTTACATTGATTTTGAGCAGTGGATACATGGCTCCAGAGTATGCTATGGAAGGTTTGTTTTCAGTGAAGTCTGATGTTTTCAGCTTTGGTGTTCTTTTGCTAGAGATCATCAGTGGAAAAAGGAACAGTAAATTCTATCTGTCAGACAAAGGCCAAAGCCTTCTCGTATATGTATGTTTCCAAACTTATATGTTCATGGTACATGCACATGTTTTGCTTTTAGTCCCCAAATGTTTGTTGTCACATGCTCTAGTATATGTTGTAATTTTTCCGTTAACATATTTTATGTTATGAGACTCGGACACGCTTTTTTAAGTGGCGTGTTCCGTGTCCGACACATATCGGACACTGACATGCGTATGACACTCGTATAACACGTAGTCGTGAAGTGTCTAATTCAAAAGACATTTTTTATTTAGATATCTCACAATTCTAACACGGTTTCAACACAATTTCAAAATAGACTAATATAATAATTTTCTAAAAACTCGTAAACTTATCATAGATATAAGAAACAAATTCTCTATATAATGAAGAATATTTATATTATATATGTTTCTTTTTATTTTTTGGATTTTACTTATTCATAGATGATGTTTTAATACCTAAATCTTGATTGTCAATCTATATAATTTACAGTGATGTAATATATAAATTTGTGTCCTCGTGTCTTATATTTTGTAGATTACACGTGTCTGCATGTCGTATCTGTATCCGTATCCATGTTACATACTTAGTAATTTTGGTTGTAGGTGTCCTTTTAATCTAAAAACTTCGTTATATGCATGGATGTAAAACATATCATTTAGAAGAGTACTAACAATACTCTTTTTGTTCTTGGTTGAAACTTGTTAATTCCTAGAAATTACAAGTTTTGATTGGTCCCATTTGTGTTCTATTAATTTTCTTGCATTGGTTCAATCTAAATCATATACATCTACTATGGTAGGCATGGAACCTCTGGTGTGAAAGCAAAGGGTTGGAATTGATGGATCCATCACTAGAAAAATCAAGTGTACAGAGTGAAGTTGTAAAGTGTATGCAGATTGGACTATTGTGTGTGCAAGAAGATGCAGCAGATAGACCAACAATGTCAAGTGTTGTTCATATGCTTGCAAGTGACACAATGAGTCTTCCCAGCCCCACACGCCCTGCATTTTCTGTTGGAAGAACAGTCATTGAACAAGAGTCTTCATCAAACACTTCTACACGTTACTCTCTCAATGAACTAACAGTCTCTGAAGTGATACCAAGGTGATAAACACAGTTGCAAGAAATGTGTATAATTTTAAGTTATTGAAACACATAGAAAAGTGTAATACCTTTAGGAACATGACATCATTCTTTGGTGTGTGTATATAAGTGATTGAGTTTTCAAGAGTGAATAGTGAATTCAACTTGATTGTATTTTTATCTTTTACTTTAGCAAAATGGATTAGTTCTTCTTGTTTCAATTGCTAAATTTAAAATCAATGAATAATTAATTTATCATCATAAAACTTGAAAAACATGTTTAACTTGGAATTCAAACTTGTGTCATAATTCTAATACAAGAACTTTATATACTAATAATTAGTTACATGGACATATAATAAAAAATGTGTGATTAAGAGTCTACATAGATCAGAAATAAAATAAAATTATGATATGTTAATAAATGAATGATTTTATAAGATTAAATTAAATAAATTTAACAATTTCACTTTTTTAAATACAAATAATAATAAAAGACAAACATATATTTACTTGATTTACTAGTTTTTTTTTATTACCAATGATTTTTTTTTCAATTTCATTTCATTAATAATAATAATAATATACCACAAACTTAACAACTTATTTTCATCTTTTCAAAACTAAGTTCAATTTGAAAATAATTAAAATAATAACATGAAATTGAAAAGAATCATCAATAATAATGATAAAAAACTATTAAACCTATTTACTTTTGGAAAATAAATAAATAACATTGTAAAACTATTTCTTTATCATACATCATCTAATCAAACTTCATAAAACAAATTGCCCATTTCATTAGTTTTTTTAAAATTTATCTATTTTCAGAATTACAAAATCAAATTACATCAAAATTTCCTTGAAATGAACCACAGATAATATTTAAAAAAAAAAGAAAGTAAAATTCAGTGACAGTAATCTGAAGCAGTAATCAAGAAGAGAGAGAAAAAAAATGTGCCACATGTCAATGTACTATTGGTTCGTTCAGGAAATTCTCAGGCACTGCGTTGTTTTCACCATATCCTTTGACTTTTCTTTTCTCCTTTTGGTCTGAGAGAAAGTGCAAACTCAAAATTTTGGCTTCATTTTTTCCGAGAAAACCCTAATCATCCCAATGTGGAATCCCAATTGGCTCCATCCAGTCCAATGACGTGCGGCTGCAGTCGAATTCCCTGATCTGCTATTAAGATCCCATCGTCATTGATCCCATTTTGTTGGTAATTCATATCTTTCTGCATTTTCTCACTCTCATTCACTTTACAATTAGATTTCTTGAGCTTTAGCTTAACATTGCTCACTAACTCAATTTATTTTAATATTTATATGTAAAACTAAGTAGTACATTTTCTTTGTAGTTCTAATTTCCTTTTTTCACTTTTGCTTCATAATAAATTCATAAATTTAAGTTAGTCAAAAAATTCGGCGAAAAGTGAAGGAATAAGTAACAAAAAAAGCTTATTAGTATTAATTTGAACTTTAGAGTAGAAGTATAAATAAGAATTAAAATTCCATTATTACAAAAAAAAAAAAAACCGAAGGGCTAATTTTTCTCTCATTTTGTTGTGGCAGTGAAAAGTGCATACTCTTTGCAATAGGAATCGCATTTTTGTTCTTTTTTTAATTTGTTTTCTTCTTATTTTGATCTGGCACAGGAAAGTGGACACACCTACGTAATCACATTTTTGTGTTTATTTGTTGTGATGTATTGTAATTCGAGTTAAGCATTTTCTTCTTATTTTGTTGTGGTAAAGGAAAGTGCACACTGTTTACTCTAATAAACACAATTTTTTTTTTGTTTTTTTAATGTGTTGAATTTTAATGAACTAAACATTTTCTTATTTTTGTTGTGCTATAGGGAAGTGCACACTCTTGACTCTAGTAATCACATATTTGTGTTTTTTTTTTTTCTTTGTATTTTTTGCTGTGTTCCTTTGCTAGTGAGTGAAAGTGATATTTGGGGGCCTAGCATTTTTGGTTCATGTCATGTAAGAGTATATTGGAACCAGAATTTGTTTTTCAGTTCATACAGTGATAGTGGATAGAGTAGCAGTTTGGACAACCTGTGGTTTGAGTTTGGATTTGCTTTTGAAGATGGTATTTTCTGCATATCAAAGATAGCGCACTGCCATGAAATGAAACAATCTGGAGAAAAACTCCTATAGGAACTGTAAACATAATCCTATCCAACAGGTTTTGGAGTAAACAGACACCTTTTCTGCTTGAATTAAATGCATCAAGGGATGCATAACCTGCATCTTTCCACAAAACTGAGATTTCCTTTTTAGAAGACTTCTTCGGGCTGAATGAATAATGTTTGGCCAAAATTTAATCTATTTCTTCCTTTTGCTTATTTTACAAATTTGTCTTCACTGTTTTGTTTTGTACTTGATCTATGTACTATCCAAGCAAAACTCTGTTTTCTAATTTATTATTTTTTCATTACACTGTACTTATAAATAATTGTTCAGTAATAAACACATCTTAAAAGGAAAAAACCAAACCAAATAACCCAACTGTGTTTTTGTGGTTATTGATATTACAATATGCAGTCTGATGTTTTTTCTGATTATTGATATTAGTTTAAATATGTATGATGTTGTGAATGAAAAATAAAATGTATGACAAAGCATGGATTATTATATTGGACAGTGAATTGAATTCTGTAGATATGGAACACTATGATTTGCAAAGACAGAAGGGATATGAGAAACAAAGGAAGGAATGTTGTGTGGTCTATTGCGATGGATAAGTGTCTAATTGAAGCCCTGGCAGCTCAGGCAAAAGGTGGAAACAAAATTGACAAATGTTTCAATGAAAATGCCTACACGGCTGCCTGTATAGCAGTAAACACTTGCTTCAACTTGAGTTTGAATAATCAGAAAGTTATCAACCGCTTGAAAACAATTAAGAAGAGGTATAAAGTCATAAAAGATATGCTAAGTCAGGAAGGTTTCTGGTGGAACCCAAATAAAAAGATGATCGAGTGTGACAATGCTGAGCTTTGGAACAAATACATTGCAGTAAGTTATGTTGCATTTTTCTCCATTCGTGAAGGGGTATGAATTTTGTGTAAAATACCTATTATGGTGTTCTTTTATTCAATGAATAGGCACATCCCGATGCAAAAGGATTCCATGGAAAGCAGATTGAGATGTGCGATGAGCTTAAAATTGTTTGTGGGAATTATCAAGCTCCTAGTCGTTGGGCTAAGATGAAGAATGGAAGCAATGTAATGGATGTGAAGAATGGTGAGGATGAATCAGTCTCCTTTGTTTCTCCCAGTTCAGAAGACACGAGTGAGACCGATGGAACTGAATCATACACTGCATCTCCAGAATTTGGCCAGATGCCAGATGGTTTGCAAGAACCTCCCGTGGTCCAGCCTGTAAGACAACTTCCAAAACGACCTCGTGCCTCAGATGCTCTTCAGGATGCATTGATGACAGTGGCATCAAGCATCCGACGTTTAGCTGATGCTATAGAGCAAAGCAAATGCTCATTTGATGCAAGTGAGTTATTACAGGCCGTGATGGAGATAGATGGGTTAGAAGAAGGTAAACAGATGTATGCATTTGAATATTTAAATGCTGATCCTGTCAAAGCCAGAGCCTTCCTCACATACAATGCTAGAATGAGAAAGGCATACCTGTTTAGACAGTTCTGGTGGTGGAGGTGAGGTTGAACAGTGGTTTGAAAGTTTTTGGTGTATAGATAATCTGGGGACTGATTCATAGATATTTTATGTTTGACCAATTTTTTAGTGATGTATTGTTAGGATAATTGAATGTATAGACTCTTTAACAGTGATAGGAGATAGCCATATGCCGGATGTATTAGAAACATTGTCCCTTCAAGTAGCCATGGTCACTTGAAAGCAGGCAAAAAAAGATGAAAAACTGTGCACATTCACATGTAATATAATCCAAAAATAGTGGCATGACTACTAATAAAGTGAAAAAAAAGAGAATATTCTAATGAGTCTTATTTTAAGTATGTCCACTAACATGTTTTAGTAGGCTATGATCCCATTATATGATTCACCAGTAATCCCCACAAGAACAGTTTCCATTTTTGAAATGATGGAACCTACGTAAATCACGCACTATAATTTCTCTTCCTGTCACAAGTGAAATGTACTTAGTGGCTTCATGGCAATCACCACAAACTCTTAGATTCTTCCTAATGTGTATTGGTGTGCCAGGGCTTGTATTCAGAAGTCCAAAAGCAATAGCAAGCCTTTCACTGTGGCTGCTGAGCAATTGTTCTTTCAGGTTTTCTTCTACATCTCGAATTGAATTGGTTTCAGGCACATAACCAGCAGCCTTGATCTCATCTCCAAGAGTCTCAAGAAAAGCATAGATTCTTTTGGATTGAGGATGATCGGTACTTCCTGAGTAGAATGTATGAACTTCATTTCTCATCTCCACCAAACTGCAGCCTGGAGTTTTGTGGAGCCCCTTCTTCTCCATGACTCTTCTCACCTTGGCAAATTCATCCCACATTGAATTAGAGGCATATATGTTGGCAAGCAGCACATGATACCCTCCCTCATCTGGATCTAACTCAAATAGTTTGTCTGCAGCCCTCTCTCCCAACTCTACATTTTTATGGATTTTGCAAGCACCTAGCATTGCACCCAGAACAGAAATCCCTGGTTTGACAGTCATCTCCTGGATGAAATTCCAGGCATCATCTAACTGACCCGCACGACCAAGGAGATCAACCATGGCACTATAGTGATCCAAATTAGGCTCCAAGTCATAATCTTCCTTCATGCTTTTGAAGAGGAAGAGACCTTCTTCCACAAATCCCGAGTGACTACAGGCTGAGATTACAGACAAAAATGTTATATCATTTGGCTTAACAGCTCCCTTCTGCATCTCTTTGAAGAGATCCAGAGCTTCTTTTCCCAGGCCATGTGTCCCATATCCATCTATCATCGCATTCCATGTTATCACATGTCTCTCCTGCATCATGTCAAAAAGCTTTCTTGCAATTTTGATGGCTCCACATTTTGCGTACATATCAACAAGAGCAGTGGAAACAAAGACATTACTGTCCATGTAAGTTCTTATTGCAAGGCCATGAATCCACTTAGCCTGGTGGTTGAATGAGAATTCTGCAAGAGCAGTAATTACCCCTACCAACGTAAAGCAATCAAGTTTAATGCCTTCTGATTGCATCATACAGAATAGATTCAAAGCCTCCTCTACACACCCGTTTTGTGCATATCCTAATATCATGGCATTCCAAGTGACATTTGTTTTTTCCTTCAAATGATCAAATATTGAGGCCGCTATATCAACTCTCTTGCACTTAGAATACATGGATATTAATGAGTTCATGACTGACACATCAAAATCAAGTTTCAGCTGATCCAATAATTTATGAACAAACCTCCCTCCTTCAAGATCACCTAAATTAGCGCAAGCAAGTAAAGCCCCCATCATGGTAACACGCGTAGGTACCACCCTTTCATCCAACATCTTCAGAAATGTTGCAAATGCTTCTTCATATTCGCCATTTTGCGCACTACCACAAATCACAGTATTCCATGAAACAACACTCTTTCTACTCATCCCGTCTAAAACCATCCTTGCAATCCTTGATGACCCGCATTTGAAGTACATATCAAGAAGCGCATTTGAAACATTAACCAGTGATTCAAAGCCTGATCTGAAAGCATAACCATGAATAGACCTTCCAATTCTCAGAGCCTTAATATCTGCAACAGCCGGTAAAACACTGACCAATGTGACAGAATCAGGCTTTTGGCCAGCTTCCTGCATCTGCAAAACCAAATGCAACGCTCTCTTGGCAAAGCCATTCTGAGCATATCCCGCTACCAATGATGTCCAAGTAACCAAATCCTTCTGCGGCATTTTTTCGAACATCTTATACGCATCATCAATCTGCCCACACTTGGCATACAAATTCACAACAGCAGTCATGGCAAACAAATTGGATCCAAACCCATTAGTTATTAACTGCCCATGAATCTCTCTACCCCTTTTGAGGTCCAAATTCCCTCCACACAATTCCAACAAGCAAGTATAATCACCCGCAACTGGTCTAACCTCATCACACAACATCCTATGGAAGAAAGACAGGGCATCATCCAAACTTGAGTTTTTTGCATACCCTTTTAGCATGGCATGGTAAAGCACATCGAGCTTGTGCTCAACAGGTTCAAAGACAGAAGCTGCTTCACTGATACTGCCAAATTTGCAGAATAATCTGATAACCTTGGCCTGATACACGTGCTCATTGTAGAAACCATTTTTGATGACAAGGGGAAGGATTTGATAAAGCTCTTTCTTTGAGGTGCAGTTTTCTAATAATATAGCTGAAGGGTGCGTATGGCAATATACACGGGTAGGAATGTAATTAACTTGGTAGAAAGTGGTTGCTGTTGTGCTACTTTTGGAGTTTGTATGGGTAATTGTGTTGGACCAATAGGGTAAAGGGCATAGAGCAAAGAGCTGCAAGCTCATTCTTGCTCTATCTGTCTCACTTTAGATTAATAGTACCAAGTTATTTGGATTCATGGTAGTATTTTGTAACCATGGTATTGGTCTTTGAAAGTAACGTGAGTGGTATTTGGGCTGGTTCTTGCATGCATGGGAAGAGAAATCACACGTGGAGTAGTTGAATTGACAAGACATGTTGAAGGTCACATATTCAACGGTCATCTTTTATTTTATGACAATAATAATATTAATAGTAATAAAATAACCTTAAAAAGTTAACTTTCACTCTTTCTTTTCTAACATCAATAATAAAAATAAATATTGATAACAACAACAATAAATAATATAATATTAACATTAACTAATAATAGTAAAATAATATTTATATATTTTTACTTTAAATCAAATAATCTACAAAAGTTATTTTCATTTCTTTTAAACGAAAATCCCTCTACCTGAAACAAAACACTTCATTGTTCGAATATATATTACCAAATTCCACAAAAACTGTATAGTGAAAAGGTATGACATTTGTATTTAACTTTTATTCAACAAACTATAGAGTATAGACATATTATTCAGTGCATAGTTTGGTGAAATTTGGCAAAGCGCAAAGGTAGTTAGTGACCGAAAACTGAGAGCTAAAAGCTCGGATAATTGAAAGTTATTAATCTAACTTATTAAACTATAACTGTTTGATAAAATTAATTTCTTCTGAACCTTTTTAAAGACTAAAACTGTAAATTTCTTAGAAGAGCATGTCAACCTTTACAATTAGCTAAATGGTCGATAGCAATATGTTTTCTCTGAACTTTCTCTTATTCAGATTCGATAATCCTCTTATTTACAAGGGATTTATTTATATGTCTCGTTGCCTCTTGTCAAATCCTAATTGAAGAGAAGCATGTTAACAAAGTATAAATAACATGAAAAGAATAAAGAAAACTTCGGATAGAACAAGAAAACTTCTCCAAAATCCTTTCCAGAAACACTGATAAACAAAGAAAACACACCTCCAGTAAGGAGAACTTGTTAACATGTTGATGACTTGGCAAAGCAATTTGTATGAACAAAAGACATTCGCAGACCAAGACAGCACTATTAACATTTTTATAGAATCAGATTATAAATTTATTCAAAAAAAGAATATACAACTCAAGAATATGGTGGCATTAAAAATTGACACTACTCAGGAAAACAGTAGCATGACCTCTGCTAAAACTTGGCACTAGAATAACAGTTGATGTGGTCAAAGGTTGATGCAAATAGTGCCATTCTTCTAGGGTAGCAAATTTCAACTAGTTCTTCCACTGAGGTACTCAAGTTACCCTGGTCTAGGTCCTTGTAGAAGGAATCATGATGGGATGATGATAAGAAAGGTTTCTATTGATTCACCAGTAATCCCTACAAGAACAGCTTCCATTCTTAAAATGATGGAACCGCCGTAAATCACGCACAATTATTTCCCTTCCTGTCACAAGTGAAATGTACTTGGTGGCTTCATGGCAATCACCACAAACTCTTAAATTCTTCCTAATGTGTATTGTCGTGCCACGGCTTGTATTGAGCAGTCCAAATGCAATGGCAAGCCTCTCACTATGGCTACTGACCAATTGTTCCTTCACATCTTCTTCCACATCATGAATTGAATTGGTGTCAGGCACATACCCAGCAGCCTTGATCTCATCTCCAAGAGTGTCAAGGTAGGCATAGATTCTCTTGGATTGAGGATGATCAGTACTTCCTGAGTAGAATGTATGAACTTCATTTCTCAACTCAACCAAACTGCACCCAGGAGTTTTCTTGATACCTTTCTTCTCCATGGCTATCCTCACCCTGGCAACCTTTTCCCACATTGAAGCAGAACCATACATGTTGGCAAGCAATACATAATACCCTCCCTCATCTGGGTCTAACTCAAATAGTTCATCTGCAACTTTCTCACCCAGTTCTACATTTTTATGGATTTTGCAAGCACCTAGCATTGCACCTAAAACAGTAATTCCCGGTTTGACAGGCATATCCTGGATGAATTTCCAAGCATCATCTAGCTTTCCGGCACGGCCAAGGAGATCAACCATGGCACCATAGTGATCCATTGAAGGTCTCAAGCCATAGTTTTCCTTCATGCTTTCAAAGTAGTAGAGGCCCTCTTCCACTAAACCCGAGTGACTACAAGCTGCTATAACAGAGAGAAATGTTATCTCATTTGGCTTAATAGATCCCTTCTGCATGTCATCAAAGAGGTCCAGTGCTTCTTTTCCATGGCCGTGTGTCCCATATCCATCAATCATTGCATTCCATGTTATCACATGTCGTTCTTCCATCATGTCGAAAAGATTTCTTGCAGTTTGAATGGCTCCACATTTGGCATACGTGTCCACAAGTGCTGTACAAACAAAGACATTCTTGTCCATCAAAGTTCTTATAGCGAGTCCATGGATCCACTTAGCCTGCCGAGTAACTGATAAATCTGCAAGAGCAGTAACTACACTCACTAATGTAAAGGAATCGGGTTTGATGCCATGAGATTGCATCTCACAGAATACATTTAAAGCTTCATTTATACATCCATTCTGTGCATAACCTAATATCATGGCATTCCATGTAACGATTGTTTTCTGATTCAGATTACCAAACAGTGAGGCTGCAATATCAACTCTCTTACACTTTGAATACATGGATATCAAAGAATTCATAACTGACACGTCAGAACCAAGTTTCTTTTCCTCCAACAATCTATGAACAAATCTCCCTCGTTCTAGATCACCTAAATTAGCACAAGCATGCAAAGCCCCCATCATACTAACATTAGTCGGATTCACCCCTTCATCCAACATCTTCAAAAACGTGGCAAACGCTTCCTCAGATTCGCCATTCTGCTCATAACCATTAATCATCGTATTCCACGAAACAACATTCCTGCTACTCATGCCCTTAAACACCAACCTTGCATTCTTCACAGCCCCACATTTGAAGTACATATCCAGCATCGCCGTCCCAACATTAGTCATAGACTCAAACCCACCTCTGAAAGCGTAAGCATGGACAGACTTTCCAATCCTCAAAGCCTTGAGATCCGCCAGGGCCGGCAAAACAGTGACCAACGTGATGGAATCTGGCTTCTGGCCAGCCTCCTGCATCTCCAAAACCAGCTGGACAGCCCTCCTCGCAAGTCCATTCTGTGCAAACCCCGCCACCACCGTGTTCCACGAAACCAAGTCCCGTTGCGGCATTCTCTCAAACATCTTGTAGGCATCCTCGACCTGCCTGCACTTGGCATACAAATTCACCACAGCAGTCATGGCAAACAAATTGGACTGAAACCCATTAGTTATGACCATTCCATGAACCTCTCTCCCCCTCCTGAGGTCCAAACTGTCACCGCACAGCTGCAACAAGTAGGTGAAGTCATACACCACAGGACTCACCTCATCAAACCTCATCCTACCGTAAAACTTCACGGCATCACTTAAAGCTGAGTTTTTCGCGTACCCTTTGAGCATGGTGTGGTAGAGCACGTCGAGCTTGTGCTCCACAGGCTCAAAGACACGTGCAGCTTCAGCGATGCTGCCGAACTTGCAGAACAAGCTGATGAGCTTGGTCTGGAAGAAGTGCTCGTCGTAGAAACCGTTTTTGATGACAAGGGGGAGGATTTGGTGAAGCTCTTTGAGGGAAGTGCAGAGTTCTAAGAGTACGGCAGAAGGGTGTCTGTAGACATGGGAAGGGATGAAGATTCTTTGGTATAGAGGGTCTGGTGTTGAACTTTTTTTGGTGTTTTGCTTTGTGATCTTGGGAATTGGTGCGGGATGTAGAGTGATGAATTGGGTACTCATTTTCCTTTGAGGTGTCTCACCTTGGACAAAATGCAAAGGTACCCAAGTTCTTTGGATTCATAAGAATCGAACTTTATCTGCATGAACTCACAGACATGAATAAAATGTGGAACATTTTTTTTTTTTTGTCTATTTTGGTTTTCATTTATCCTTTTGTTTGGATAATCTATATACTCAACTCTATCTCAAATTTATACATGTTACCAACATAAAATTCTAATTTTTCCATTTTTTTTGTAATATATGCATTTTATTCTTTTTCCCATTTACTTTTTTCAGAGTCAATTTTGTTTGAAGTACCTTTCTTGAAGAAAACTAAAAAACTTTGATACACCATATTAAAAAAAAGACTACTCATTTCTGCTAGATGAACAACCTTGGTAAATGTTGAAAAAAAATTCATGTCTGAAATGATTCTAGTTTGTAAAAACTGTTGAAAATATGATAGTTAGATTTAACTACAAAAGCTTTCTCTGTTTTTAGAGGGGCACAAGAGTTGGTTTCAGCAACAAGGCACAAAGGAACATAAGCCACTAGCAATAATTGCTGCATTTCATTGGAAAGCAAGAACAATCCATGAAGATAGCCATTACAACAATTATAGAAGACTCAAAAGTCCTACAATCTCATGAGAGGAGGAGAGGTGACAAAGCTCCTAGGAAGACTGAATATGTCATTCCCTTCAAAAGGGGATGTCCACTCTCTCAAACCACTAAAAGATGAAGTGTTCCTACTAATGCCAACATTTTGTAGCCCTCCCATGCATGAACTGCTCATCCTGTTGTTGCCTGAAATGTTTCTGGACAATGCTGAGATCCCTAGCCTCAATCCACCTTGTTTAGAAGACAATGAAGTGCAATCCAAAGTCCAATCAACTCTGGTGTAGTCAAACTCAGGCATCATGCCCCCAGTGTTCCAATCCACATTTGAATGTGAGCTGAATTTTCTGGCTGCACTCTGATCAGAAAACAGTCCAAGGGAAGGTGGAACTGTAAGAGAAGGTGAAGGTGCACTTGTGCTCCACCGAATTGAAGGCCAGGGTGATGAACTATGCATTGGCTTACAAAAAAACCCCACCCCAGATGATGAGGAATCTACATGTCCAAAGACATAAGGATGTTCTTTGTAACAAGCTTGGTAAAATTGCTCCAAGTTCCCATTAGCCACACTTCCTCTAATGTGGTTTTGTAGAAACATCCCATTTGACCTTACATTTTCAGCAGCTGCATAATTGTCTGCATACAAACCTGAAGATAAGGCATTTACTCTAGAAATAGGGTCCTGCTTACCATTTACCATGACTACTGGCTCCCTATCCATTTCTTGGAGGAACATTCTCCCTTTATTCTTCCCAAAGGAACTAAGCTGAACCTCTATTTTAACAGATGGGGATGATACTTGTGTGGAGGGTGCCATAGAAGGGCTTGATCTTGTAACAAACCATCTCTTAACTGGCGGTGCCATTTGATGATTCAAGTGTAGAGACAGCAGATTCTTGCTTTGAGGATCTGGGAACACAGAAGCTGAACTACCTACACTGGAATACTTGAAATCATCACCTTCACCCTTTTGTCTTTGTTGTGATCTCATCAGACCATTGATTTCAGCAGACTCTTCTGGCTTCAATTGGGTCACCAAAGATTCTTTCTTTTGAGACTTTAGATTATTTTCTGCCTTATGAAGATACCCTTCACAGGCAACAATTACCCTTTCAACTTCTTGCTTAGAACAATTGTACCTTGCCTCCATATCAGATATTTGCATGAGCTCCTCACTCACATCAATTTTCAAATTAGCCATGAGTCCAACATTGGAAGTACTATTGGTGTGAGCTTCACCACCTTCACTTGCTTCAAATAGCCATGCTACTGATTCCTCTATCTTTCCATCATTTAACATTAAGGCCAACGTTGCTTGATCAGAAGAGAACCCCATTGCCACTAAGAGCTGTGCAAGTGATTCTAGTTTCCTTGACATCAGATAGCCACAACATCGTTTATGCAGTTCTTGAGCTCTCCTTTCCCTCTGGCGCTGGTGTTTCCTCTCATTCTTCAGCCGAATCTTCTCCCTTCTGTCATTGTCAGAACCTGGAATACTAATAGAAGACTTTCTCAGTTTCTCTTTAGGGTCTTCTGATTCACCAGAGCAGCTGCCATTGTTAGAAACCGAGTCACACTCAGACACATGATTACTAGTACCATATGTGGTTGGAGTGGCGTTCCTTTTATCCTTACCAGCCTTAGGAGACATCTATTCAGTTTTCAACTTCTTTCTTTATTCCTGCAACTTACATATGAAGAAATCAGATGTTTACTTCCTTCTACAAGTACTGAACCAAAACAACTAAATATATAATCTGGAAAACGGAAGAATCATTGAGAACCAATAGTGGTTGAAGAGTTACACCATCAAATTTCAGAGATAACATACATGAGATCAACTCATCCACATATGGGCCACAACCTATATAACACGGATACAGTTCAATGCAAGTAACCTCCAAAATATAGGACACCAATCTATATATTACATCATTATGAATTATATAAATTGATTATCAAGATTTATGTATTAAAAAATTATCAATGAACAAGGTTAACTAAATATAACAAAAAATAAATCTAATTCATCTATCTAACATTCAAAAAGTGAAAAGAAATCTAATATAGGATTTGTTTCGCATTTTTATAATAAGTTTATGAATTTTTAGAAAATTATTGTATTAATTCCTTTTAAAATTGTGTTGAAACAATGTTAGAATCGTCAGATATAACAAATTCATCTTTTGAATTGGACACTTCACAAATATGTGTTATATTTGAATATCATATGAATATCGTACGTTTGTAATTGTTCGATACACTTCACGGATATGTGTTATATATGAATGTGATATGAATATCGTACATTTGTCATTGTTCGATACACTTCATGAATATATGTTATATATGAATGTGATATGAATATCTTACGTTTGTCATTGTTCGAGGCATGTCTGAACTTCATGGGCCACAACTCACACAAGAAACCCCAGAAATAAGGTTAGAATCATCAATCCTTTCTTTTGGTCCTTAATTTTTTTGCGTAAATAGAGTGCCACTAACACACATACAAAAGAGTGTGCTTAGATGAAGGTGTTATCAACTTCAAACTGATTATACTTGTATCAATGGCCTGTTTCACCTTCTTGGTTGAAAAACAAAGGTAAGAAAAAACATCAAAACCAATCCAATTAATGAAAAAGTTCAAGAGTTCGATTACAAGCTTTCCCTCAACAATTTAAACAGATTAGTAGGAGGTAAGCACAGTTGAAATCATCAATGCAAAGACAATTTGAAACCTAAATGACAGCAAAATGAATGAATGGACCAAGATGGTTTTAAACGATAATGACACAGTGAATTTTGCAGTGAGTGTTACAAAATGAACACATATTGAGGGGACCCTAAATTAAATCATGATAGCAGTCCATAATGGAGATATTCAAAAGACAAATGTTAAGGGCAATGCATAGCACTGTTAATAAGTTAAAAGTGGAAAGTTTTTCACTAGAATGCATAAACATGTGCTATGATTTCTTAATGCACTTCCCTATGATTTCTAACAACAAAATTCTTCTAGGTCAATGGTTTAGGAGCCCTATTCCAGTACTCATTTACATAAATTTCTAACCAAAAGATTCAGATTCACACACCACATAAACAAAATGAAGAAAAATAAGACACTCATCAACAAACCAAACTCCCTGATAACTGAGCAATCTACATCCTTCAAGCTTCAACAGATCACAGAAGCATACCTATGTTGTTCTTATTGTGTGTTTTCCTTCTGCTTTCTGGTGTTGCTTCTCTTTGTTTCAATACATGACTTGTCATGAATAAACTGAATAACAATATTTTATATATCAAACTTCACCACTTTTTCCACTTGTCTATTTTTCTGGATTCAACGTGGCACAAGGTCCAAATATAACAGGATCAAATATGGTAGTTTTTAGGATGAACATTGAAAATGAAAATCATATGAAGAAAAGAAAAAAAATAGTAAATTGAAAAACTAGAATATGAACTCACTCAAAAGTTAGTTGAAGGTCCGAGTCTAGCGAAATAAACCAAAAACATTTTTTTTTATTTGTTTTGAATTACAAATTTAACCTACAAAACAAAACAAATGTTCATAGAAAAAGAAAAAGTCTTTGCCAATCCGTGACTCTCGTTCAGTCACTCACTTAGAATGTTGTTAATAAAGGAATGTTAAGGAAGACCAGTTTGGCTTAATAAAAAGTCAATTGAAAATGTAATAATAATAATATGGATGCATTTAGAAAATTACAATAATATATATTCATTACATTTTAAAATTGTTATAACACTATATTATTACAACAATGAATTATTAGTCATTATAATAAAATTATTATTATTACCATCATTACTATAAAATAACATTTTAAGATTACTTTATTAATAAATAGTGTAAAATTATGTGGAATAGCACTCCTATAATATCTTGAAAGTCTTATTTTACATTGTTAATTGTTTCATGTTAACATGATCCTCACTATACTGATAAGATAACGTTTATATTAAACATTGAATGTTAAATTTATATATTACTAAAGTTTCATGATCAGAAAAGGGAAGAAAATTAAAAAATATATCAAATATCTACAATAGTAAGAAAACTAGAAAATGTAATTAAAACTCTAATTAAATTAAAATATTTGAGCAATGTCGAAAATTTTATCACATTCTCTCAAATATTGTTATGTGTGCTAACATTATGAAAATGTTTTCATTAAAAGAAAAGCTAGACATTTGCAATATTTTACGTATCTTTCAATTTTTTTTTTGGTACTTTGATAATTAAAAATAAATAAATTGTAATTAACAACATTCAATCTAATAGTTACGAGTCAGATTAAAAAAGTTATATAATTATAAGTAATAAAACAAAAAAAAAATTACTAATTGAACAATAATAATTAAATTATTATTTCCTTAAAATAAATTATATACCAAATTATTCATAGTGAATTTGTCATGAACTAATCGTGTTTTAAGCCTCATAATTAAATAAAACTAAGAAAATGTCTAACATATGAAATCACATAATATTGTTATCAAAATTGAGTCGAACCGTAAGTTAGGATAATGAAATTTTATATAGAAACTTGTGAGAAAAATCAACGTAAGTATAATGTGCAATTTATATTTTTATGATTCAATTTCACAATTAAGAATGAAAAATCAAACATAATCATAATAAAAATGTGATTTTTGTTTCATGTTAATATAATTTACTTCCCATTTTCTGATTTGATTGTTTAAATTGATTTGATTTAATTTTACAATCTTGAAATTAAAAGTTGGCGACTTATTAGTTTGAATGGTGGAAAAATAGGCGGTGAAAAAAATTAATACGTGAAGAACTAGTTCAGAATGACAATCAAATTTGAATTATTTGCATTATGTGTTTTGAATTGAAAAATTTGTCTATTTTTTTTGTTAATGTTTGTATTTTAATTTTAAATTTTTTATATTTATATATAAAATGTTTGAATTGTCTATTATATTTATATATAAAAGTATATTATTTAAGTATTTATTATAATTTTTCATTTGATAAACACGAGTATATTTTTTTATTGTTTAAATTGTCACTTTTTTTAATTTTATATTAGCCTATTGTTTAATAATTAAATAATTTTATACAACAATTACAAAACAATAAATTGTGAATTAGTCTTTCCACTTATTAAATAAACTGTGATTTTTTTAATTATTTTAATTCAAATACATTCAGAGTATAAAAAACAATGAGATATCATAAAATTGTTAACATTTATATTGTTAAAACTCATGTATAAAAACTCTTTTTTTTTTAATACAAATAAACACCCTAAGAGAAAAGTGATGACACTTAGTAGAGATCCATTAGGAGAATTAATATACAGACATAAATTGCAAATACTATAATCATTTATAATGAGTCAATAGCCTTACCATCTTATCTATAATATAGAGTAAAAACATACATATTTGATAGAAGTAACTCTTCATCATATCTAAGTACAAATATATTTCAAAGATCTTTGAAAATATAAAGTTTATTACTAACAAGAAGAGACTTCTTTAACTATCATGGAGACAAATTTTCCCATCCTCCATATTTTGAGGTGAAGGTTCCACCACCATGAAGTTGTGCATATTCACATATTGTTTCTCTAGCACAATGATCCCATGAAATTGCAATATCCTTTAGTGACAAGGGTTCATTTAGCATTCTAAGAGAGAGTTTTAACTTCAACTTGGCTTTGAATGATAGATCCTCTAAATCCTTGCTGATCAAAATGGAAAAGAGAGAAACTAAGAATTTTTAATTTTTAAATAGAAATATTAGAACAACAATGGCTTAAGAAAAAATGTTATGAAATAGAGTTATAATAAAATAAACTACTAAACTATTTTGATGAATAGAAGAAAATATAATTCAATTCTCAAACCTGGCTTCTGGTGGAATTTCATCAAGAACAACAATTGGGCAATTTGGATAGCTTATGGGAATGTGCAACCAAAGTGGGTTGATTATTGGCTACATGATCAAGATTATAGTCAAGAAAAGGAACAAAACAAAGCAAAATAGGGTTATATATAAAAATTAAATGTAAATCAGTTTACCTTTTTCTGAAAATCATGATTTGAAATTGGGTTTAGATTAACAGTCACTGAATTGAAAAACAATTTGACAATTAATCCTTCACCAAGTCCAATTTGTGCTTGAACAGTAGATGGAAAGATTTTGCTTTTGTCAATGACTACCTCAGTGTCAATTAGTTGCTTGTTTATCTCCTTTATTTCTTCTGAAAGAGTATGATTTTCCTACAAGAGTTACCAATACTCATGTTATAAGCAATGTGCTAGTTTTTATATACAAACATCACATTAATGCTCAATGGAGCATTGTATTTTGGTAAGTTTCAGTTTTGTTAACCACGAAAATGATGAAATGATTCAAAAAAGTTCAAGGAAAAAATTTAAAGGGTAAGATTCTCTATAAACACTTTTAAGAAAGGGAAAAAAAAATGAAATAAGTTTTTAATAATATACAACATGAGACATTTTGTAGTAGTAAACATAGCAGAAAACAAATATAGTACATTATCATTTAGGAAGTTTACCTGAATAATGCTTGAATCTGAGACATGTTTCTCTGAACTAGTTGCTTGCATAAAAGTGTCACCTATAGGCATTGCATCAATAAAACGATTCATTTTTGTTTCCTTTCGACGAAATTTGCTACGACTTAAATATCTTGCTTGCGAATCTGTTACAATAACTCCCTCTGAATTTGAGTCTATTAAACCAATTGGTGGTCCATTTAGTGGTTCTAGCATTGACTTGTCATCACTTAAATGCAATATCGTTCCAATTTCTCCACAAGAAGCCACCAATGCTTCTGCTGATATGGAGGTCAACTACAATTATATCATTATTATAACCTTTTAGTATATATATAAAACCCTTATTATGAAATATATGTTGTGTAGTAAGTTTTAATCTAACCACTTTAATCAAGTGTTGCATTGCAGGGCTGGAATCATCAAAATTGGAACTATGATCTTGAAATTTTTCTTCCACTTTATTGCAGTTTTCAAGTAAAGGTGAAGTTAAAATTTCAAAATTGCCAAGGACAGGTGAGGTTTCACCACCTGATTGTTCTTGTTCAACATCTCCATATCCTGGTTAATAAAAATTATCAAAAAAAAATTTATTATTAACCCTTGTATTAACATGCACAATGTATATATTAATTGCATACGAAGAATCATACCTAGTTGTTCAATATAATCTTCTTGTGGAAGTGAAGTGATAAATTGGTTTGTCTCTTGTTGAAAAGCTGGCATTATGAAATGGGAGTTATCTAGGTCCAATACTTGTGTTATTGGTTTCTTTGCAGATGTTTCTCCCACTTGTGAAACTTTTGGTTTGGGAGTAACAATTTTATGTTGCTCAATAATTTTTATATAATTTTCCATCTTTTCTATTCTTTGCTCAAAATCAGAGGTAATTTCTCTTTTCTTCGTTTTAAAGACTCCAAAAGTAAATTCTAGTGCCCTCATATGATGCTCACATTTTATCATGTCAGATGTCTTTGGTTGTTGAGGAATGAACTGAAACTTTAATGCAATGAAAAACATTAATTACATATAAAAGAAAATATTCTAAATGAAAGTTTTCAAATTAATTACAGACTTTAAAACATTATCTACCTGTTCAAATCTTTTACTCAGACCTTTGTAAAGAATGTTGAGTTTTGTCCAATATTTGCTTTTTGTCTTTTGGATCTGCAATAAGCATATGTCACAAACATTTTCACTTCATAGAGCTTCAATTTTTTTCTTATAAGTATCAATAACAATAATTAAATTTATACTAATTATTAATTGTTAAAAAGGATCACAACCCTTAACGGTATGAATATAAATAAACAAAAAGATTATCCAAAAAGTTCAAAAACTAGAAGAAAAGTTTACAAAATAATAAAAAGAATATAAGATTTTTATTAATTTTTGAGAGGACCACAATTCAAAAGCTACTTATTATACTTGAAGAGCTTAAAGCCTTATTAATTCCAGACAAGAAGCTTCCCATGAAGATAGATAGTTTGATGATTACATGCTTGCCAAAGATAAAACAAGGAGAACTATAAAAGATTTAAAGAGGTATGGATATGTAGAGTTTATTGCATACTCCTTAGTATTTGTTAGTAAGGTATGAGAAGACAAATGTTCTAGTGTGTCCTTTGGACTAACAAGTAAGGAGAATATTCAATGGTTAGATGTCATGAATACCTAGGCTCTTGTTCATAGACCCATCGGCTTTAGGTTAGTCAGTTGTAAATTGATTTTCAAAAGTAAAGATGGTAATATAGAAATGGGTCAATGAAAATTCAAAACGAAATTGGTGGCTAATGGCTTTACTCAGAGGAAGGAGTTGATTACGTGTTTTCTCATATAGGAAAGCATATATCTATTTGGATGTTGTTAACAATGGTTGTTGAGCTGTTTTCTCATATAGGAAAGCACATATCTATTTGGATGTTGTTAGCAATGGTTGTTGAGCTTAACCTTGAGTTGAAACAGAAGAACGATAAGTTTATATTCCTATATGTAGACTCAGACGAGACCACTTGCATGAAGCAACTAGAATGGTTTGAGGTAGGACACAAGAAAGGTTATGTTTGTAAGTTAAAATATCCTTGTATGGTTTAAAACAATCCCCAAGGTATTAAAATATGTGTTTTGATGAGTTAATTGCAAGAATTGACTTTAAATGCAACAAGTATGATACTTGTGTCTACTTCAAATTTCTAACAAAAGGTTAGTTCAAAGTATTTTTGTCGTTTGTAGAATATGACATTCTAATAGTAAGAAATAGTAAGCCTAAGGTGTAGAACGAGTTTGAGATTAAGGACCTTGGAGCTACTAGGAAGATTTTGGGAAATGAGATCACTAGACAACATGATTTGAAACGTCTATATGTGTCTCAGGAGACCTATCTCAAAAAAATCCTTAAGAAGTTTGGTATGACAAACTTAAAACTTGTATTAATACCTCCTATGTCTCACTACTATAAGTTGAGTGATGAACAATCTACTAAGGTAGTGGACGAACATTGTTATATGGATAATATTTCATATGCTAATATAGTTAGTTTTGTTATGTACACGATGATTTGCACATGCCCTATAGTTTATATTGTAAGAATTTTTAACAGGTTCATGTCAAATCTTGGATGTGTTCACTAGCAAGTCCTTAAGTGAATTCTTTGTTACTTGAAGGAATTGTTTAGAAAAGTTTTACTTTATGATGGAGCTAGATGGTTTGTCAGACATACTCTTATAGAAGGATTTGTTGACTCAAACTTTGTTGACTGTTTAAACACCAAAAAGTCCTTCACGGACTATGTCCACTACTTTTTATACTGATATCAGTTAGAAGGTCAGTATGTAGAAGGTAGTGGTTTTGTCAACTACTAAAGCAAAGTACATTGCCATGATAGAAGACATGAATGAAGCCTTATGGCTAGGTCTAGCTAAGGAGCTAAAGGTGCAAGGGTAGATTGTCACCGTCTACTCTAACATTAACAACATGATATAGTTATCCAAGAACCAAGACTACCATGAAATAACTAAACACATTAATATTAAGTTGTATTTCAGAGATTACATAAGGATCTATGAAGGTGATGAAGGTTTCAATAGATCATGATCCTTCTTATATGATTACGAAGGTTCTGTCAAGCAGTGAGGCCTTTAATTGCTCGGATTTGATCCAACTATTTGTGACTAAAACTGTAACAAGCTTCATGGTAGGTAATGACTCTCAATCAGAAGATTTGTGTTGAACCAATAGGAAGATTTGTGAAGATTGACTTAGTAAAATCTTGTCCTAAATTTTCGAAACCGTGTTAGGCGGTCCAGTGTTTGGTATTTAGTTTTTATTATATGTGGTAGATGGACTCATTAGATTGTCTATTCTCTTAGCATATATTAGGACTTGTATCATCTAGTAAAATCATTTAAGTGATTTTCTAGTTTAATAATGACAAGTATTGTTTGTGTGTCTTCCTCATTAGTCTAGATATTCACGTAAATCAATTATAAAGGTATAATTATATAAATATGGTTTTTGTATTATTGAGTCTAATTAGTAAGAGTTTGTTATATAAGAGAAACTACAAAATTGTATATTTGAGTTTAGTATATTTTCCTATAAACATAAATTGAAGTTCCTTAGCATTTTATTTAAACCACTTAAATCCAACCTTATGAAAAAAGCCACAAATTACCCTCTAAACCTTCACATACATCCTAAAACTACCTTTTCATGATAATTAAACCAATTTATATCATTCCTATTAAAAAAGTATATATTATAGGTATGATTTTTACGATATAATATTAAATTAAGTATCATACTTTAATTCATGTTCTACTTTATTTTTTGCGTTTGAATTATAATTTTATTATCTCATTAATATTTTAAATATATTTACTCAATTAAAAATAAGAATTTATTGTGCGTTAATTAAAAGGATCCTAAAACTATTTGAACTTAGTCTCTATATTTTGAAAAAGCTTATTTGTTGATGTTGGAACTGATTATATCCGTAAATTAGTGTTGCTTTTTTAAACTAATTATATTCATTACAAAAATCGTATTTTTTAACTAATAGCCAATAACCAACATATAAAAGTTATGCAAGCAACAAAGTCACATCAATCGAAAAAAAGTATTATGTTTAATGTTACCTTCTGATAGATTTGTTCCTGCCATTCTTCACTTACTTCTTTTTCTTCTCCTACAAAAATAATAGAATTAACACATATATTTAGTGAACTGTAAATATATAAAAAAGAAATTGTAAAAAAAAAAATGAACTTATACGCTTACTTCTGTATGTGTAATTATAACAAGAAGTATAGTGATCAAATTAAATATGCATTGTGCTTTTTTATACACGAAGATTGAATTCTATATTAGGAAAATTTAGTCTCGTTGGTTCAAAAGTAGAGGAAAAAGCATAAATTATTCAGTAAAAAGACAAGAATGATTACAAATTGATAGTTTCTAAATTAATGACCCGAACAGAAAAATGAAACAATTTGATCGGTTATAAACTTAGTAAAAATTATCAGTCTTCTACCAAAATTCATAAAATTTCAATTAATTAGGTTCTAATAACTAATTTAGTTAGAAAGAAAATAAGAAAATGGATTACTTTAGGAAAAACATATGCAATTAAAAAGTTGAAAAAATAATTGTTTTCTTATTTTCTATTAGCTAAGAGGATCCAAAGCTATGATTGCAAGTTAAGTGAAAGCAAAATTTAAAACTGAAAACAAGGGTTAGTTATGTTTTAATACCTCCATTAGATCCTTTAAATGAATATAATTTATTTACCTTAAAAAGAATGTTTATATGCCAAAAGTAGTTATTTTAAATTTTGAATGATGGAAATGAAAGATTTTTTTATAATGACTAAACATATATAAAATTCACTAATTCGATATTAAATTAGTAATTTCAAATTTTAAAATATTAAAAAATAAATTTTCAAAAATTAATATTTTATAGACTAGAAACATATTTAGTACTAACAAGATGAATAAGAAATTATTATTAGAAATTAATACCATTTGAAGAGGAAATAAAGTGAGATGAATAAGAAAACTATTAATAGAAATTAATACCATTTTAAGAGGAAATAAAGTGAAATAATAATAGGTTCATTAATATTGAATATTTTAATTTTCTATATAAAATAATTTAAGAAAAAAATAATTAAATATCACAACATCAGAATTTACCATAATAGAGGTTAAGAAGTGATTTGGAATGATAAGAATAGTAAAAATTCAAGATCGGATGGTTTTACCTATTTATAAAGATTTTTTAGAAAATTTTCATAGAGAATATCAAAAGTTTTTTAATAGTGGGAATTGGTGAAGGGTGTAATGCATCCTTTATAACATTAATATCAAATGAAAATAATTCTCAAGAATTAAATGAGTATCAAATTGATATTGTTGGTAGGGTGTTTTTACAATATTATCTAAGGTTTTCTCAGACATGTTGAACAAAGTAGTGAAAAGTATCTCAAAATATTTTGAACTCACTTTAGGTTGAAAGCCATTTTTTCTAAAAACAAATTAGAAGGGATAGTGTAGAAAGGATGGAAAGATTGACAACAATTCTAAAATGTAGGGAGATAGATTTACCTTTTATCTTTATGGGATGGTCCCAAAGAAATTTTAAATTTTAAGATGATGTAGAAAAAAAAATAATATATGAAAAACTATCTAGATAAAAAGAAAGACATGGAGGAAGGGTTAGTTTGATAAAGTTTATCTTAAATTTCCTAACATTCTCCCTTTATCATTTTTAGAATGTTTAATCTAGTGGTGAAGGAAACTAGTTAGGAGATACAAAGGGAATTTCTCTAGAGAGAAGACATCGAGGGGAGAAGAATTGCTTAGGCTAATTGGACAACAATTTTTAAGCCAAAATATAGTAGAAGGTTTGGATAAAAAATATAAAATGGTTAAATCGAGAGCATTGTTTGCAGTGCAAAAATGGTTACTAGCGATAGAGAAGAAATGTTTATGAAGGATGCATAAGCTAATTGGACAACAATTTTTAAGCCAAAATATAATAGAAGGTTTGGGTAAAAGATATAAAATGATTAAATCGAGAGCATTGTTGATAGTGCAAAAATGGTTACTAGCGATAGAGAAGAAAGGTTTATGAAAGATGTACTAGATTCCAAGTATGAGAACTCCAAAAATCTTAAGGAAAGAAAAATATTAAATTATGACTCATGATGGTGGAGGGATCTAATGAATACATCCAGTCTAGTGGAACAAAGAAATTAGCTTGATGAAAATGTAGCATAGAAAATATGTTCTAGAATAAGTATCAAGTTTACCAAAGATAACTGAAATATAGAGATCTCATATATCCAAAAATACCTTAGAGTTGTTAATAACTCAAACTATAAAAAGAGTATATTATGAAACATGGGTCAATGAAATGATGAAACTTATAAATAAAATATGAAATGGAGAAGACTGTGGTTTGAGTAAAGAAATCTAGTAACACTAATGATGTAAGAGATCTCATAATCCACCACACAAGTTTGGAAAAGATAGTTGAATTTGGAAAGGAGACGATACTAGTAGACTCACAATTAGATCAACACATCATATCCTCCAGTACAATGTGGGAGGGAAGAATTGTACTTTTTCTTAATAATACAAATATGAGTTGAATATCACATTAAGTAGAAATGAGTAAGTTGAGTAACATATAAAAAAGAAAGACCCACAAACTTAATAACTCCCAAGTCTTCTCTGTGTAAGTTTGTAAAACATACTATAATATTACATAGAATCTAACATATACTTATAGAGGAATCGAGTCCTTTTATAATTTAGATTGACTCCTACATAGAGGAATTCAAGGCTATAGTTTTTTTTAGTGATTTATGGTTTGTTACTAAATATTTAATCCTTATAATTATAAATACAAAATAATAATCTCTTGTATAGATTTTGATTTATATATAAGTTGAGACACTTCAAATACTGATAAAAAGAACTATAAGAAGAAGTTCAATCTTGGCAAGATGTTTAGTTTGTAACTCTAATTTGAAACATTATTCTTCTCCCTTTACCAACTTTCACTTAATAGAAATGTCTATAATATGAGAGAATGATTTTAGTGTTGGTCATGGAGATAAATGAAGGATCTTTATGTAGAAACTAGTAAGAGTTCTTAATGTCTTAAGTATTCTTCTATTTAGAGATTCACCAAATCAATAGGTGTACTAAAAGTGTATGCTACTCATCTTTTGATAGTTAATCAATTGCTAATTTTTTATAACCTCACTTGTTGATGAAGAGTTTAGACTGACTTAAAAAAGAAATTCGAAAACCTATGATTTTTCTAAAAATTATTATGTTCTTAGGTGGATCATTTTGACTGGATTCTCAACTTGAGTTAATTTATGTAAAAGAAATATTATCTCATGTGCATATATTTTTTATTTGAGGTCTCACTTACTTACCTTCCACATATAATGCATATTATCTAGTTTTAAAGAAAAAAAGTCATATTTTAATATGAATATCTAGTTTAAATTAATTTATCTGCATTTTTTCATCATTTTTAAAGGATGAAAATAAATTCTAAAATATAAACTAAACAAATAATTAGTTCATCTCACTAAATTGAGCACCTGAACTTGAGTCAGAGACTTTTGAAGGCAAAAGATTGAATTCCTCACTTTGAAATGGTGGTCTTGTTGTTGTCTTCATCTTTGCTGATATTCTTGTGATGTACTCAGCCTACAAATTTATACAATGAGTAAACTATTGTTTTTGAGAAAAAAAAAACCTGTATATAAAGTATGGCAAATTTAAGTGTTTCATGTAATTATAAAATAAAAATGAACCCATAAAATAAAAACAACAACATGAGACATGTATAGTAAATTAAGGTACCTCATCTTCGGCTGTATCAAACACCTCTTCTTCAAATCTTTCAACAGACTTCAAAAGCTTAGGTACATTTTGTGCCCAAGAAGAGAGAGGATCTCGCTTGATAAAATATTCAACACTATGAAATCAATTTTTCATGCAATTAGATTCAAATGAAGTTTACAAAACTACACTAGAATAACAAAAATGAAGTCAATCAATCAAATATGTAATCTAACAATGGTAAATAAGATCAAAATGTTGGGAATCATTTAATAAAAAAACAATATTTTTCTAGAAAAACACACCATAAATAAGAGCATAGATTTAAATTTAAACACATAATAAATTTAAAGTGTTTCACACCTCAAGACCTTCATTCATGTAAACAAAATTATTATTACTTAGCATGCAAAAAAATGCAAACTCTCTCATGGAAAAAATTACAAATCATTTCATGATAAAAACCTACTAAGTCCATATCCACCCAAGAGACCTATAACTAACAACTTTCATGTCAACTCCTCGTTCTTATAATAATTTTATACATTTCCATTACTCCTATTAATCAATTTCGGATTTTGGTGACACTCACTAATACTAACACAAACTTTCATACCCAAAAATTCAATCAGATGCATCTTTAAGTTAGATTAATTATGAACATATGTTTATTTATAAAATAATACACATATTTTCAAATCAATTAGAAAAATTTCAAAAAGAGTATAATAATTAAAATACATTTTTTATTCAAAACTATTTAGACAAATTATTACTAGTAAAATTGTTAATAAAAAATATGTAAATTTTATATTAAAAGTAGTTGCTTTAAAATATTTATCGATAATCATTTGGGTATTATTTATTTCATGTGTGATATTAATTTACTCATAATATATTTTTATTTTATAATTTAAATATTGATATATTTTTCATGTAAATTGATTTCATTAACAGCATATGTCCCTGGTTTACCTCGCCTAATGTGAACATAGACAACATAACCAAATTCTCATATTCTCAAAGTTTGGGGAATGACCTAACCAGATTTTCTAAGACATCTTAATATCTAGAGAAGTTGAGAACATTTATTGATTAGGTAAGCAACAATAGCTTCAATTGAAAACACCTTTTAAGACTCCAAGACTCAGCAACATACATTTCACTCTTTCTCTAATGATCTTATTAAATTAAATCTATCTATCTATTAGGTCATTATATGGAGGAGTCTACTTCATATTCCAACTTTCAAGCAGGACCCAACAAAAAAGAAAAGTGTTTATTTTGTGAAAAGTTAGGACATTATGCACCTTAGTACACATACTTAGGAGAAATGACAATCTTTTTAAGCCTAAGGTGAACTTAGCTAAAGGAGATGAGAATATTATAAATGTGTTTACCTCTTTAACTATAAGGAGAATAGATAAGAACAAGTATTTTGTTGATGCTAAAAACTACTACAGTTCTAGGTAAAGGAAAGATTCATCTCAATCTCATATTTAAGTGATGTGATGCATGTTTCCACCATCAGGTTCAACTTAGTCTCTATCGTACTATAGGAAAAGGTTAGGGATGAAGGTTTCTTTTGAATCTCATAGATTTTTATAACAAAGAATAATATACTTCTTGTAAAGGTTTCTTTTACATTGAATATTTATTAAATGATTAATCAATATGCATCTACTTTTACTTGTATGAGTTATTTTTATGCCATATTTTTATGATATATGGCATGTGAAAGTATGCCATATGTCATGTGAATTACTCATATGTAATGAAACTGTAATGTCTAGACTTAATCAACATGAATGATAAACAAATTAGAAAATATGATAAATTTGTTGAATCAAAACTAAATAAGAAAACATTTTTATTTGTGTAACATGGAATGGAACATTTTACTTTAATTCATTATGATCTTATTGATTTAAAATAAACTATATTAAGGAGTGGTAAAAGTTATTTTATAACTTTTATAGAATATTTCTATTGATTGCAAAAAAAGCTATTTGATTATACTTAGGAATGAAGCATTTAACATGTTTTCATTTTTAAATTTGAAGTTGAAATTCCACTAGATAGAAATAAAATGGGCAGTGGTACATTTTGTTTAATGACTTGTTTTGAGAAAAAATAAACAATAAAAACACATTATACATTATGGAAAGGATGTGCATATTGGTGCTTAATCAAAGTGGTGTTATCTATTTAGGTAAAGGGAAAATAGGATTTAAGACTTCTAATTTCAAGTTTATCAATTATGCAAACATAGTGTTGGTAATTCATGAAATATATGTTAGAAAATTGTCTTCAATGATGATTAAGAGGAAAATATTTACATGATTCAACTTAAAGGATGAGTGGTTCATAGTCAAGAAAACTAAGTATTCAAACTTTTGAAATCATTATACGATTTAACACAATTTCCAATACAATGACATCAAAATTTTGATGAAACTTTTCATGTTGATGATTTCTATATCAGTGATTATAAGTGTAATTTTGACATCAAAGTTTGATAGAAAATATATGAGTGAAACAAGTGTAATTTTGGGAGTTAAGATCATAAGGAGTGGAGATAATATTTCACTATTTCAAGTGTACTATGTTGAAAACTTCTTAAGAAGTTTCGCTACTATGAATCTAAACAAGTGAGTACCCTTGATAATGTTAATTCTCAATTGAAGAAAAACAGAGGAGGACAATATTCCAAACTCAGTATGTCAAATCATTTAGATTTAACTACATTTAATGAATTTCATTAGACTTAACATTTCTTATGCATTAGGTAAAAATACTCGTTGTCCTAATCAAGACTACTAGGGAGCACTTATGCGACTTTAGAGATATTTGAAAGGTACCATGCAATGTGGTATTGAATATACTGAATTTTCTATTATATAGAAAGGCTAACAAAATTCTTATTAGACATAATCTACTAGTGGTTATATGTTTATACACTCAATGTTGGTGGTATAGTTGCATGGAGATCAACTAAGCAAATTATTACAACTAGATCATCCATTATATCAAAGTTGTTAGTTCTGGAAATGGTTGGTAGTGAAACTAGGTGATTGAAAATCTGCTTAATTAATATTTCTTTGGAAATGAAACCACTAAATTTCTTCTACCTCTCTCAAATTTTTTCTTCTTGAATTTTTTTCTATTTGTAGCCTCAACTTTGTTTGAAAAGTTCTTATTATATCTTCAAGAACTTGTGGTCACCTTGAATAAGTTCTTAAGAGCAATTACATTTTCAGTATCTATGACTACAGTTATCATATCAATCCTTATTTGGTTTGCCTATGGTGCATTCTTACTTTTGCACAAAAAATTATAACACTTTTAAGAATGAGAATGGTAACATTAAACGTGGTCTTGATTCAACTAAGGATATATCATGCACATAATTCTTTAGCATCATGAATAATTTCTTATTTTCCTTTTATAAATGGTCATTGAATCACATGGAATATTTGAATGCGTTATAGGTGTAAAATAACAAAGTTGTAGATAATAATATATATTTAAAGATTATTAAAAAAATATGATTGATTTATTCCTAGGTAAAAAGAATTTCAACATCTCAAACTATTCAACCAGTGCTATTATCATCAACAATTAACAATACTTTTGTAAGTAAATTCTTCTTACATTTTCTTCACCATCATGTTACGACGGTCTCTAGATTTCCATCCATTTGCCTCAATAGTAGTCGCATTTGAAATAGGTCTTTTTCTGTTTCTGTCCATTTCATATGTAAAGATACTCAATATTGGTCTGAAAAGTTCAGAAACAATGTGTGAGGTATATAAATGAAGAATAAAGGGGAAATAATAAATTAACACTCTTCACCTTAGAATCTATCAAACCTTTTCGTTCTCTTTTTCATTGGTAAAGTAGTAGATAATGCTTCAACAATTAGTTAGATTGCCATACACAAACCACAAAATCGTATTTTTATTGAACGTGAATCCAACAAATTTTACGAGTCATGTCTAATTTTTTGAAAAAGAGAGAAATGAGTGTTGAATTGTAAAAACATACACACATTAACTAATTTTATTTTATTACGATCCTTAACAACTAGTCTCTACACACCAATAAATCCTTTTAAGAAGAGTTCCCCACCAAATAAGATTTAAGAGTTCAAATTCATCATTCAATTAAAAAAACTAGGAATTAACCTATGTCGACTCATTCTATCTAAGCAAATGGGAATGTGAACCCTAAAAATCTTAAAATTAATATAAACTTATTTACCATCACTTCATATATACTAGTTTTGCATAAATTAAGCACAATGAACAAAGAATAAAGAAATTTCATACATGAACAAAGCCATTACAAACATAAATTCGTAAAAAACAAAAAGAAAAGGGGGAAAATAACATGCTTAGAAAAAAGACACAAAAATATTGATACCTATGTTCTACTTCACCAAACAAGAAATGTATGTCTAAAGTATATTAGCTTCGTAAAGTATAGAGGTCTATATATTGTATATAAAGAAGACATAACCATTTATACGCGTCTTCATGCAATATTATTTAAATAGAGACGTTACTTTATATACTTAATGAACACAAGTTTTGAATTTACAGATGTAACGTTTCAATTAAAATTATATAATTAGATAAAGGTTGATGGCATTTTCTGTTATTAAGATAAAATAGTTTATTAGGCTAATTAAACTAGCAGTTTATATGACTGAATCAAACCATTATATTTAAAAATTAATGAATTGGTAAAGTATTTGGTTCAGATAACCTCAAATCAAAATTATAAAAAAATAGTCATAAGAAACTAGAAAATAGATAAAAAAAGAATATGTCGAAAAAATTAATAAAAATTGACAAAATCTGATTCATAAAAAAGTTTAATGAAAATATCATTTTGATTTTTGGTTTTTTAATTAAAAAATATATAAAATAAAACTAAAACTAAAATATTAACAAATGACATTTGTCAATTTAAGAAAAATCTAATCTATTCAATGCATGTTATACTGTTTCATTGATTTTATTATGTATAAATAAGATTATGATGAATTATGATAAATTGGTTATGGTATGATGTAAAATGTAGTAGTTACTGCACTTGCATTATTGTGTTGGTAAATTATAGTGTGAATATTAAGTTAATGTACTTAATAAGATATTCAGATTCTATCTTATAAATGAAGATAACATACATTTTGTATATGTTACTAATATTTATAGATATGTAAGAATCCAACTTATTATATAAAAATTGTTGAATAAGATCAATATTATGAAGGTAAAAGTATCTAATAAATAACATAAATAAATCAAATAATAGTCTCTAAGTTTATAACTTAATATAATTTTAGAAAAGTCGAGTATGTTGATTAAATTCTTAAGAGACTTATCAAAACAATGGATGATGATATTTATTTAATATAATTGTTATAAAATATTTTAAATGGTTATTAATTTTTTTTATCTTTGTAATGATTATGAATTGACACATAAATCTATGGATATATATATATATATATATATATATATATATATATATATATATATATATATATATATATATATATATATATATGTGTGTGTGTGTGTGTGTGAAAATTATTTTTTAAGTAACAATAATGAAATCATTACATATTAATTAAGAAAACTAATTAATATTATTTAATTTTACAAATCATGTTTACAAAATATTTTTTTCTTAATTACCTTTAATTAGAACTTGATATCACACTTAAAAAAGTTATTAAGAATAGTCTTGATTAATCATTTTGTTATGATATAGTTAAATAGGGTGAAAGTAGTTAAAATTTATATATATTTGAGTTAAAAAAAATCTTATAATTGAATTAAGAGAAATTATTATTTTTAATATACTTCAATTTGGCTATACATTTTTGTTTTTCGTTTCTATTATGAATAATGCATATAATATAGGTGCTAGAAAAACTTTGATTTGTACTTTTAAACATAACAACAATAAATTGAAGTTCTATACACAATTAAGGAAAGAAGTCATTAAATCAAATTATTAGAAATAAAAGATGTATAATGAATTTTGTAAAGCATAGAAAGGAAATAAATAAAAAAAAATATTTATAACATATTCAAAAGTATAGAAAAAGTATTAAAAAATAAAGGAAAATGTTGCAAAAGTAAAATATTAAATACAAGAAAGAAAGAAAAAAATTCAATGATATAATAAATAAAATATATCCTTCTCCCTTTTCTTACACACATCTAATATTTTGATTTGACTCTTAATTATATTTTAAAATTTAAAATTATATAATAATATATAAAAGAGTACACATCTAATTTTGTTATTTTACTCTTAATTATATTTTCAAATTAAAAAACATATTCAAATACTAAAAGTAAATACTTTAATCATCCATTGTTTTTCTTATATAACTACTACTTTTTTCTTAAAATCTATGTGGTTTAGTTTGAAAAAGAAATCCAAACCAAATCTCCATAAATGGGTGGTGTGTGTTAAGATTAATGATAATAATAATAAAGTGAAGCATATCAAAATAAAAGCAAACCCAAGTCAAAGAATGAAGAAGTGTAAAGAAAATATTAATTCAAAAATACAAAGTGAGAACAAATAATATTAGATAGAAATATATAAATTATTATTATAATAAAGTTATATTAAATGCATGCTGCAGTTTAGTTCAGTTTGAACAAATTTTAAAATTTAAATCACAAACAAAACAAAAATCCTTTCAACTTTTGATAGGTTTTTTCTTTTCTTTATTCTTTTTAATTTTTAAACACCAGTTATATAAAATTATAATTTAAAATATATTAATAAATTATTTTTTTATAATGTAACTTTAAGTTACGTTCTA
>Ga0099825_1000548_pt1 | contig 41012 bp, 18 predicted proteins | sample SiratroredBW_FD_76838 | JGI IMG/M metagenome (GOLD analysis project Ga0099825, IMG submission 76838) | Root nodule microbial communities of legume samples collected from California, USA - Siratro red BW | ecosystem: Host-associated > Plants > Roots > Nodule | place: USA: California | collected...
TTTAAATTAATCATTTAAAATTATTTTTTTTGCCATTTTTTTTTAAAAAATTAAAATATAATTAAAAAAAATTTTATTTTGTAAAAAAAAATAAAAAAAAAAAAAAAAAAAAGCCTTACTAGCATTTTAACAGGCTTGAGTTAAATTTTGATATTCTGTGTGTGGTCTAAACTATAAACATTCGAATGCAATATGTAGGATAAGGCCTAAAACAATGCTTTTCCTTTCTTTCCTTTTTCTTTTTCTTTTTCAATCTCATATCATCATTGTAATTGAGCTGGGACCTTTCCATTTTTGCAGGATAAAGGGGAGATTGAGTGCGAAAAGAATCCTACCTTCTTATCAAAGTTACAGGTGCCTGAGAAAAATCCTCTACACTTATTTGTTTGCCAAATTGATAGCATTGGCGAATATTGAATGTTATTCCTCATTCTGTTATTGCTGTATGTTTCGATGGGCTCAAGGAAGGAGATGAAAAGGCAGGGCGGCCATCCACTGAAGACAGCAATGATGAACAACAGAAATGTATGAACAGAAGACGCATAAGGAGTAAATGTAAAATCCAAAACTCACCTTCAAGAAATTTTTTCTTACATTTTTCTTTCTCAATAATGTTTAAGCTTGTTTTGGAACTCTGCAGCTACTGGTTCTTCAACTGCTTCGAAGAATACAGGCAAAGACAAGACTAAAGACAATAGGTTGGTTCACTTTTTAACAACATCTACCAATGTCTCTTAGGTTTATTCAGTTTAAGATGAACAATGCACGGTTTAAATTGACTCCTCGGATGCCTAAGCTCATTGAACAAAAGCACCTTAATTTATTTATGTTGAATTTATGGAATGCATGAAGAGTTGCATGTTTGCTAAAGCACCTAAGAAAAAATTCTTAGCATTACCAAACAATAATTTTATAAAAATTTGTTAATATGATAAATTCCTCATTTTTTGGTACACAGGAGACGTTTGAGGAGACATTCTACTACGTTCAAAACCCATGAACATGAACCTCTAGAAAATTTGTTTGAGTTAGAGGACGCATACCTTGTCACTCAATCTGGATCTAACACGATGAGATCTCCAACTTCAAAAACTGAAAGAGGAGAAAGCTCTGATTTGAGGAATGAAGCTCCAAGGTGTTCTTTCGGAAGACCCTTGCGAAGAGCAGTTCAGAAGGTTCATTCTTACAAGGAGATTCCCGTGAATGTCAAGATGCGAAGATTACATTAGACTGAGCTAAATAACCGATAGAATTATATTTAACTTTCTTTCTTTAATTAATCATTTAACATATGTATCCTATGACGATGTTGATTAGTGTATGTGTATGTTGCATTGTATCCTACGTTCCAAGTTCTTTGGCTATCACTATTTTTTTGTTAGTTAATAATAACAGTCACTTAGGACGAACCTTAGGTGGATGTTTCGTTTTCGTACCAGTCACAAGCTTAAACTGGGGCGTGATTTTCTTGCATGATATTTCTAAAGAAACCACACAAAAAAAAACCCTATTGTATTTAAAAGACAAAGGTGGAAGGATTAAATCTATTGTAACAACAAAGTATATTGATTGCAATTTGATTGGCTATGTAAAAGGAGAGACCATAATCTGTGAAAGTTTATTTCCTTAGCTTTGTTGGACAACTTTACTGATCATCATGAGCCATATTTTGCCCTTTTCTCCTTTATCTACAATCATACCATTTAAAACTTGTTTTAGATAAATTATACTTAATGTATAAGCTTTATGTTGTAAGTTTATTGAAAATAACTTAAAAAAAAAGTGTTTTAGTGTATAATTGGTTTGAATCACCTGTTTAAAGAGCCTCCCTTATTGTTTCAGTGTCTGTTTCTTAGAATCACATCATCCTCTTTTGGTCCGAAGGGTTGCGAGACCATGTGCTGTTGGGATTATATGTGGGCCTTTGGTTATAAGTGGTCCAAAATATTTGGTGAACTCTGTCGAAATTCCAATTGCAAATCCAGATCCAAGCCCCTCAAGTTTTCTATCACAGGGTCCAAATTTAAAATGAGAAAAAGAAGAGAGAAGATGATAATATTAGTAAAGAAAATGAAACTAGAAATGATTTTGCACTTTAAAGGTCTTAAAGGCATGTGAACTTTTTCTTGACAAGTGATATGCGAGCGAATCGAAATTGTGCAAGCATGTGCTTTGAGACTCAATAGTCAATAGCACAGTTTTTTGGTGTTTTGCTTTGTGTGAGTTGCATTGCATCATCCATGTTCTTCAATAAACCAAGGGCTTTACCAAGAAACCGTGTGGGGCATCCTCTTAGGTGCTTTTCTCCCAATATTTATGCGTAATAACATTGCTAATCCTTTCCTTTTGGTGTTTGTTCGGACAATGATGTGCCTTCTCTTATATTATTATTATTATAATCAAATCAACTCACACACCAAAATCATACCCATATTTCTTGGCTCTTATTCCCTGTCTCTCCTTATGATGGATTGCTTTATCTATTATACTCAGATTTCACCTGGATTTTCATGTTCCTCTTTTCCCCCACTTTGCAAAAAATTCTCAGAATGAGAACACTATTCTTTAATCACTGTATCAGAAATAAACAGATTTTGTCTCGTGAACATTCAAGGATTGCATAACGTCCCCACAGATTCCAACCAATAAAACAGATCTGACGATTCCTGCAATTTACAAAATATAATATACTCATGAATCATAAATGTATATAAAATTGTCACAAGAAACAAATATAACTAATTCCACCTTATTTCATAATATCATTCTTAAGTTCATTTTTTATTTATATGATACAATAAACAATACTTTTAAGCAGTTATTTTTGAATTGAATTAGTAAAATAAAATGATGCTATCTTGCTTTTTAATTAGTATCCAATTAATTATTTTTTAATGTCAATTTTAAAATTATTTATTATGAAACACGTGAATTAATTAGCTTGATGAGATTGGGCCACGGGGCAGTATCAAACAACGCTAACTAACAACCTAAGTTGTCTGCATCCGACCCAATGCGACAAACCAACGGCCGTCGTTTTTCGTACACTTCGAGACCCAAAATCAAATTTATTCTTCACAAAAAAACATCACAAATTTTGTCATCACTTTTTTTTTTCTTTTTTTAAATAAAAATAAAAAACAATGTGTAAATAAAAATAAATAAAAGATTAAATGTGTAAATCTACTTTTAAGATTTTAAATTAAAACAATGTCAATTTTTTTAAGATTTTAAATTAAAACAATGTCAATTTTTTTTTAAGTCTGATTTATGTTACATTGTATTTGAGATATTTTCTGTAATTTTTCCTTAATTTTTCGAAAATCTCATGAATGGTATTTATCAAAGATGGTCTTGTTGAAGTCATATTCCTTGTAGAGTTTGCTTAGAAGGAGAGGTTACCATTAACAAGGTGATAATTTTGCCAATACCTTCTACTCTAGGATCTTCACAATTTTAATTATCCAACATCTGAATTAATTTAGTAGTAACTTTGGTTAACTGGGGCCCCCACTTTTGTGTTAATGACTGCTTGGGATTCCAAAGATCAGCAGAACATGATATGATTGGTGATGGAATTGACGACCCACCTAAAGACTCTAAATAAAAAAATAAAGTGACCCATTTTCCCTATTAATTTGATTATTTTGTAATCTTAATTGTTTTGAGTAAATGGAGCCCACGCGTTTTAAACAAAGTTGGCATCCATGATTCTCTAGGGTTCCTTCCGACAGGTATTAGCCGTTAGGACCCCACAAACATTGGACTAAGTGTTATATATGTACTATGTGTTATCCAATAATGTGTTTACATTTAATCAAAGGTATATTCTGTCTTTCATGTAATCTCAGGCTTCTGTAAACTAGCTCTTGTTTCTTTCTACAAACCCTAGTTAACCAATTTGATTTGATCTTGGAGTACAATAATTCAATATGTAAACACAATTTTTTTGATCTCATTGCCCGTCTGCTAGCTGATCTTGGTTACATTCAAATGGTGCATTAATTAATTCTGAGATTTTTGTACTTGAAAGTAACCTATGGTCTTGATCTTGCTCAAGATTTTGAAGTGGACACCAACTTCTTATTATTTGCTTCTTTATTTTTTTATAGACACTTGTCTTAAAGCTATTAAGTTAAAAAAAAAATGTTATCATCAAAACACTATTAATTGTTATAGCATAGAACTCTGTCACGATAAAACTAGGTATTCTACTCTATTTCTGTGATGTCTACAAACTTACCTAATAAGTAATAACAATAGTATCACGCGTAAGATTATTCTCTAGTCATGAAAAATTATAAAATTGTCATTATTTTTTATTGTATTAGTTTTGGTATAATGGATGTAAAGTATAGTCTATGAAAACTTATTTTTTTCATAATAGTGAAAACATAGGTGATTTTGTTTAAAGCATATCCAATGAGAATTAATAATACTGGAATGAATAGAAGCTAGTGCTATAATTACTAATCTTGATATAGACTTTCAAAAATCTTTGTAGTGAAAAATGTGAAAATAATAATAGTATGTGGCATGAAGTTTTGTTTGGAGGCTAAATGTCTACAAGGTTAAGGTCACTTCAATGTCATTAGAGAATCCATTAGTGTGTTATTATCACTTAATTTGAGACGTGATCAATACCCCACAATCTAGATAATTAGTATATATATCCATTATGTATATAAAATTGATTTTGAAATGAAGATAAAGTGTAATATGTTCAGGTGTGTGTAAAAGAGTGAAAGTGGAGGAGTCAAAAAAGTGTAGAATTTAGCTTTATATAGACTAAGGATATGACTCTCTTTAACCCTTGTCTTAAAAAAATTCCTTAATTTTTTTGAAACGCGTTTATTGTGAAATCAAATCTTGCAAGAGACAACACAATAACTTCGAGATCATTTTGATTCTTAGCATAATAACTATTTGGCAACTAAACGCATTAATTAAGTATCCTCTTTCCTTCCTTTTGTTACCATTAAGAGTTTGTAAAGTAGTTCTATTATACCATGTGTATCCTTAAATCATACAAGGACAGCAAATATTCCATGGAGATGAATCTAGTGACAAATTTTGAGGGGATTAAATCTTGGCAAATTTAAATTTTTATTGCTTTTTATTTTTTTCATTTTTGAAAGATATAGAATCATTGTTATCGTGTGATGTATGTTAATTATTTATATGTTTAATAAGATGTCAAATTGTTATCCGTTTATTTTTTTTATTAAATTTAAATAGTGTACCTTTTGTACTTGATAATTTTTTTTTAATTTTCTTAAGAGTATTAATAAAATATGAAAGTTGCTAATAAATTGTATGAGTAAACATGCATAATATTTAACAGATGCAAAACTAACATATACAAGATGCAATACTAATATATGCAAGACGCAACATAAGAGACGCACAACTCTTTATATCACAATAAGAACACTAAGAGTTCCTTAAGCTTTGAATAAATATTAAGCATTATTAGCTTAAAAAACACCTAAAAAGTTAGGTGGTAAAGCTTTTGTTAGAATATCCCAGCTTGCTATAAATTGGAGCATATAAGAAGAAGTTTGATTAATCCATGATGAAGATTTTATCTGACAATATGATGATTAATTTTAATGGGCATGATTTGTTTATAAAATAAAAACTTTATTAGAAGCTATTTATATGACACATTCGTAAGTAATTATTTATAGATTTTTTTAAGTAACAGATATGCAGGTAATATCAAATTTATCTACAAATTTTTATTCGTATATAATTATCTATGAATTTTTCTGTAGATTATATGAATTTTTTCATAGGAAACAAATCTGTAGGTAATGTTAAATTTATCTACAGATTTATATGATATATTTTTAAAGTGTACAAGTGCAATTGCACTTGTAATTTCTGTACATACACATGTTTCAAGTCCTATATTGTTCAAATCTTGTATTTTCAAAATATTTATAAGTTCTGAAGCTCTCTTTATGTGTTTATAATCATGTAGGTTGTGATTGACTCCAATTTAGTCTAAAACTTAGCCCACCTAAGCTTCTATTTTTTAATACAAAGGAAAAACTACTCCTATATAAAGATTTATTCTCCAGGACTTTAGAAAATACAAGACTCTAATAATGTACCCTTCATAAGAAAAGGGTCTTTTTGCAGCCCCTCTTCTTCCTCGATTCTTCTAGCCACAACTCCTATGAGAGACCCTATATATAGTTTTCGAAGTGGTTCTCTATCATAATGTCATTCACATATAGTAGCAAAAATGTGGAACTAAAATTAGTGAACTTTAAGAACAATGAGTGATTTGCAAAAACTTGTTTAAAACCATGTGAAAATAGAAAAGTAGAAAGTTTGTCAAACCATTGACAACTAGTTTGTTTAATAAGACCATACAGAGACTTATAATCAACATACTTGATCTTTCTTTTTATGTTTGTAAAAGAAAGGTAAACATATAGTAGTTAATTTGCTACCAGAGAAAAAGTATCAATAAAATATAATCTTTTTAATTATGTATAATCCTTTGACTACAAGACAAGTTTTATATCAATCGATAAATTCATCATTGTTATACTTCACTTTGTACACCATTTGCGACCAATGACTGTTTTATTTTCATGTGAAAAGGTAATCTCTAAGTGTGTTTCTTTCAAGGATTGTGAGTTCCTTATTCATAATTTTTTTCTAAGTATCATACTTAAAAGCAACTTTATAAATTATCCATTTAATGTTAGTATCCATAAAGAAAATAACATACTTAAAAGAAGAAGAAAGATATAAAAGATTCAATAGGATACTTAATTTTAGTGGTAAGTATAATTGAAGCAAGAGATATTTGATAATCTTAAAAGTAGGACCATGTCTAGTTTTAATAGATCTTTGAGGAAATGAATGATTATACTATACTTATACACCAAAAATATAAATATCATATATTAAAAAATATCAACAATGAAAGTATAAATATAAAATGTAATTGATGTACGAAAGAAAATTGTATAATACTTGAAGTATCTCATATTTTCTTTTATAAAATAATTATTAACTCTGGTTACTCGCTGAAATAAATATATAGACTATCACTAAATACACAAATTATTTGATATTATTTTAATTCATAATCTTAAGTTCAATTCTTAGTTATACAACTGCATTAATAGTATGAGAAGAAGATATCTGTGGTCTTTAAAAAAATTGACTATTTACAGTTACACAAATAACAAGAAAAGTAATATTATTTGATTTACTTTTGACAATGCACGATTAAGCTAAGTTATCGAAATTAATTTTTCTTCTGCTTTCGTATATAAGTTTCTTTTAATCCCAAATACTTATAAAGTTTGCAACAATCTCAAGTCATTTCATTTGATTTATAAGGAAAGTATTGTCCCCCTCTCATTTTATTAATATTATTTTATATGTTTTTCATAACAAATATATGCGTAAAAAAAGAAAAATGAAACATTGTATTTTATTTCATTTATTCTATCTTTGGTAATAAAACCAAAATGTACCATTATCTAACATCACGTTCTATTTTATTTCAAATTAGAAAAACATAAAGTTTAATCTCATATGTCACGTGTTTTGTTTCAATATGTTTATTAAATGTTATCTCAAGGTTTGTTCAGACATGGAGTGAAATGAAATAAATGATGAGATGGAACAAAATATTTTTTTACAATAAAATGAAAAAAAAAAAGTAGTTAAATCTTATTTTTCACACTTAATATTAATTAATATAAATAAAGTCAAACCACTTAAGTTAAAAAGATAACATTGTGTCCTTGTACTTTTTTTTTTCCATTCATATATTTTAAACTCAATTTTATTTAAATAAAAAAAAACAATCTAACAAAATTTAGTGTCATTCATTCCTTTATATCTCACTTAATTCCATATTTTCTCGTTAATCCAAACTAATGGGAAATAAATAGTTAATGGAGGGTATAATTTATATGATGAGTAGGGGACAAAACACTAAGACCAAAAGTTCCTCAAATTCTTGAACCCCACAAGTGGACAACAAATTAATGCCATTTACTTCTTCCATTTACAGAGAAATATTATATTAAATGATACCCCCAAACACTTCTTGTAGCCTCACTGTTCACTAATAAAGATCAAAATCATATATATATATATAGTTTTGAAAATGTTTGCATGGTTTCAATAATATTTTTTAACTATATTATCAATATAAAATACTACCAGTTTTACCTTTGGCAATTACTAGTTTATGTTAACAAATTTAGTTGACAACTTTTAATAGGAGTTTTTCTTCTAATCACATTTTTACTTACAAAACTTACGCTTAAGAGTTTACTTAAGAACATTAAGTCTAAAAACACTTAGATTTCTTGGCCTATAAATTGATATATCGATTCTTTTTTAATGTACAAATTACCTCAAGGAATTTGTCTATTATAATAACAAAGTAATTTTTGTTTACTTGATAAAAATAAACCCTGACAACAAATTCAAAGAATCTAATCATCTACTAACTATTTTCAAAGCTTATTATAAGTATGTGGCTCTTGCAACCCAATGCTCCTACGTAGCATTGGACCCACTTCAGCATGCATGTAATTTGAGAAAGGTGAATCCAAATTGCAAAGATTATAAATAAAAGCCAGATGGGACATAAAGGTCATGGCACCCTAATCAATCAACTACTTGAGTTTGAGCTTTGTAATATTAATTTGGATTTACCAAACTCTATCTTGAAAGTAGAAAACAATCATACAATTTTGCCGTAAATTAATTAAATAGTAATCACTAGGTATCCTACATAGATAACACATCATAGTGGAATTAATTAACCCTAATTATAAGTTTAACGGCCATTAGTACTAGTCATCATACTATATATTATAGAAATGGCTTAGGAAAATGGCTTGTCTTGAAGGTTAAACAAAACATGTGTCCTACAACCTATAGGGTATTTGTTAATATAGTTGTAGGCTACCCTAGGTCACCTCATCTAAATATCTTTTCTTATTTCCACAAACTAAAGCCTTTGGGTCTTGATTTCGTCAAATAGAAGAATCCTTTATTTCAAATAGGGCCCTCACCTTTCTTTGGCCAAATGTTGGTGGCAAAGTTTGGTTACCAGCTCCTTTTTGTGACCACTACAACTTATGTCTCCTCACCCTACATGTGATGATAGGGTAAAGTGTCTAAAAGTGGGAAATATTTTTAAATTACTAGCATCGGTTAATTAAGTGATTTAAAAGATTACATCATGATAATATTTCTCATTTTGTGTGTTATAAATATTATGTTTGGAGCTTAAATATGTTGAGATGACATTTTTTAAATTAATTATTGCAATTAAAATTCTAATCATAATTTTTTTTTTCAAAAGATATCTTGGAAATTAAAAAATGAAAGTAATAAAAATGTACTTTAAAGTGATATTAATTTCCACTCTTAAAGGACGTGAAATTATTAGATGTACCACAACATATTATAATTATACTTTTATTAAACTATTTATTTAAAATGTTAGTGAACTGAAGACTTTTTTTATTTTTTATTTTTAAAAACTAACATGATAATTGTATATACTTTTAATATCAAAATAATATTTTAGCATGTTGGATGAGTTAAAAGGTGATTGAAAGGTCTAAGAAAAGTTCTATCTATATGTTGCTGAATCATGTATATAAGGAAACTTAAAGAAATTGATCAAAGGATAAAAATATATAAATATAAAACTAAATGTGTTCATATATTTGTTTTAATGGAAAATTGGTATTCCATAGGGATCTATTCTTAGGTAGTATGCTAAGCACATGCATTTCTAAAGTCAAAGTCGAATGCCGTGGCATGTTTTTTAATTACATTTTTTTCTTTCTTTTAGTTCGTCAAAAATGACATGCTGAGGAGAAAAAAACAACAATGTTTCTTCTTCTTTTTAAAAAATATAAGAAAATGACATGATTAATCAATTACAGTAATTAAAAGTACCTAGAAAATCTCTTCTCATGAACACGCTTTCTAGATAGTAATATTTATATATAATATGTTAATATTAACGTAATTCTCATACAGTTAAGAGATTTTGGATTCATTCATCACTGATTAGGGTCTTTCAGAAAATGGTAGCATCCGATAGAGAAAAAAGTACATGAGTGGAAGGTTCTAATGATGAGAACATCTGAAGAGGAAAACAAAATAGACTATTATTCACCGATGCAGTGTTAAATAAGTTATGACTTATATTACAAATGTTATTTACCAAAAAAATATAATAAAATTATTAGCCTGTATTTATTGACCTCATCAAGCATATTTAAAGTCGTAATTTTCCACTTGTAAGATCAAGTGTTACATTTGTATAGTCAAATTTAAAATTTCATTGTCTTTAACTTAATAAAATAGTTAAATTATTAATACTTCGTAAAGCATATTTAAATGTAAATATGTATTTTTAGTATTATAATTTATAGAAATTAAAATAATAAAAAATCTAATAATATATTATAAGATATCTATGTATTTTTTTAAAAAACTATAACATTCAACAATTTCAATTTTTATTGGGTGTTTTTCAAAAGCAAATACTTTTTTAAATATACTTAATTTCTATTTTGTTTGAATCTCCATAAAAGTGGACTCCTATTCATCTACTTTAGTACTGAAACAACTTAAACTTAGTTAGAGAGACTTGGTTTTTTAACTAAGTTTATCAACTTCTTTTACATGTAATTGATATCTGTATATATGTAATATATGCATATATGTATTATTGGTCACATGCTTACATTTATTATTTAACTATTCATCTAATCTTTATAGTTGAATAAAATTATTTTTACTTATATTTTTTTTTAATTTTTATTATACATACTATTCTAATATCTATGATGATTGAAACAGATTAAAATGAATTGTATATAAATTAAAGTAAATTAAAATAGTATGTATATGGACTAAAATTAATTTTTTCCATATACACATTAAACGTAGTTTATAAGAATGAGTATTTAACTTAACTAAAATCAATATCTGAGAGTATTAGGTATTACAAATTCTTAACATAAGATATATAGTAATATATTGTAAATCTTATGAATTACCTCATATATTAATATCTATAAAATAAACTTAATATTTATTATATTGAAATTTTCTCCATAACAAGAACTATTATAACCACTTTAACAATTGAAGAAATTTGTCAGAAGTGGCAAACTATTTACGTAATAAACATTATTAGTTGTTATGTTTTGACTTTCTAATTGATTAAGTTATAATGTGTGGTTAAAATTTTAATATTTATTATTTTAGTGGAAATTTAGAATTGATTTAGGTGACATGAATATATATTTAGAATGTTAGGTATTCAAATAAAAATGAGACTGTTGAACAACATATAAAAAAGAAGATCCACAAACCTAATGCATTAAAGTTTTGAGTTGAAAGTGGTGTCATTCCTTTATATGTTTGACCCTGTTCTCATTCTTGTTTGAGATCATCCTGGTGTTGCACCCTGAGATATTGCCAACATGGAATCATTGTCAATTTGTATAAAAATTTGCCATTTATAAAAAAAAAATACCTAAAATTGAATCAATTTAATAAAACATTTTACATTGACAACTAAAATGAATATAAAAAAATATCTTTTCAACATTGTGCATGAACGTTGTATTCTACCTTCATTATAAAGTTAACCATATAAATATAAGACATTATACGTCTAATCCGCACTCTATATTGATCATTAAGTGATATTGAAACTCATTTATTTTCTACAAACGTGAGTTCAAATTAACATAAAAATTCTAAAATTACCTATATAAAAAGTTTTTATTAGAATAGTAGTTTAATAATTTAATATTTATTGGTATCAAAAGTACATGTGAGTATACTATATTGAAAAAAAAGATGAGAAACGATCATGTTGAAGTAACTTTAAAATGTGTGTTTCTTTCCATCTTTACTTTTTATTATTTTAATATTTATTTATTAAATTAAAAAGCAATGATAAAGATGAAAACGATCTTGAAACTATTATTCAATACAATATATTTCTTAAATAGGACACATAAAGAAACAGATAATATTTCATTAATCACAAATTATTCTTAATTTTTTTAATTATATCATTATAATTTGATTGATGACCTATAATCGAGTTTGAGTCATAAAATATTTAGAGTGTGTCGATCGTTCATGTTTATAGAATTTTATATCATTAGTTAGTATGATCAGTCTAATCGTCATAACGTGGACAAACTCATAATATATACAAACCTTTTAAGACTGAATATTATTTTTTTCATGTATCTTAGTTTATGCGACAAATCTGATTCTATATTTTCATATGTCTATATTCGACTTATGGCTAACATGTTGTTGCACAAATGATGAAAATTAAACCTATTTTAAATCGATAGTTTAACACTTAATATGAAAGATAGTTTCAAATTAATCCAACTAAACATTTACATTCGTGTAAAAACAAATTTGTAGTAATTTAAAAAAAAATTAAGTTAGTTTCGAAAACTAAGTATTCAATACTAAATATGATCTATGATTACTTTTCTAATATCTTGCATCCCAAACAAAATAAAAAAATTCTATCCACAAACTTTATCATAAATACTCTTATAAATACGAAGGTAATCTAAGGCCGACAAAAAAAATAAGGTAGTCTAAGACCAATATAATACTTGAACTTGATAACTTATAATCCTTATTTTGAATTAAAACAAAAACTATCAATTGTTTTGAAATGCAGTGAATCATGAAGTGATGTCTTCCACCTTTTTCTTTTGCAAGAGACTATGCTATCAAAAGAACCGTACACCCCACCCTTCCCCCATTAAAACTGTAGTTTATGTTAATTAGGCTTAATTTGAATTCTTGCACAAAATTTATACCAGAACCATTTCTCTATATATTCAATTTGATTACCAAATTGAACTTCATGATAATATTCTGCTCTAAAAAAAGTAAAGATTGGTCATCTTCTACACGCACTTGTGCTGGTACTTTCGCACAGAACCACTTTAATTTGTCAATATAAATTAGACATCTTTAACACTCTCAACTTTTGAAATGGTAAACCAAAACAAATACGTACAATTACTTCATCAAGGAAAAAGGAAAAGAAAAAAAAAAAGCTTATGCATGCTATTGACACATGATGTCTACATTATTATATATAGCCAAAAAAAACTTTCTAATTTTTCATCTTATTCTTCGTAGAAAGCGTTGAAGTTAGATTTTTAAGTTTACTTTGTTGATGGATAGAGAAGGAGAAAACTTTGGTGACTAGTTGCAAGCCATAGATCGTGAACTAGACTCCGATAGTGGAATATCTCTTATGGTATTGGAAATATGTTATATGCAAAAAATAATAGCACCTCTTGGAGTAGATATCATAAGAATTTTTTTCAATTGCATTGATTTTAAACTCTTTATAGAAGACAATTATGAAGTGTGCTAAAAGATAACTAAGTTTAGTAGATTTTATAGAGACGTAGAATGATAACTAGTTAAGTATCTTTTTTTGTTCTCAACGTATTATACAAATATGAAATAAAATATATTCGTACACACAAATTAAAATTACCTGTCTCTATTTATTATTTTCCTCCCCGTGAGTACTTATATAAACACATTTTCAAAGAAATTACCATTTCTTGAAAGCTTTCATGTTTATTATTATTATATCATTTTATATATATATATTCTATGAATGGTCATATATATATTTTTTTCAAATTATGGTTCATTCATCTAAATAGCAATTGAAATAATTTCAACTAATTAAAATAAGACAACTCTTGTTTGAACCCAACAAAACAAGTCTTCATGCCTTAAAATTCTCTTGTAATTTAGTTAAGCAAAGAAGCAAAAACAAAGTGAGACACTAATGTTGCTGGAAGGAATTAATTGAAATTGTTTGGTGAAAAAAACAAAATACATGTTTGGATTTACTGCATGAAGCAGCCCACGTGTAATGAAAACGAGAAGGGTGAGTTCCCATAGCCAAAAATGGAGATGCATGTGTTGAAAGAGAGAGTTTAAGTTACTTCTAATGGTGGTAACGAATAATAGTAAGGATCGTACCATTCCCCATGCATTCATTCAAATTACTATCGTAAAGTAACTTTGTATCAGTCAAAAGCCAGCAAAGTTTGAAACGATTAAGACATTAATTGTTCATTCTTGATTTTCTTAGCTTCGGAAATAACTATGTTCTTATTCCATGTGAATCTAATTAATCTCGTGTCGGTTAGGAGTTTTTATCTTTTAGTTTTACCATTGAACAAGATGTTTTGGCATTCACTGAAGCTTCATAGTAATAATATATATTAAAATACAATTACAGCATAGAACAATGCCTTTAACATAAAAAAAAAAATCTTGATAGCTCCTCCCATTAATTAATTTTCAAGTTACATTATATTTAGAAAACAAAGGAAGACGTTTTATTATAATTGGCCCTTTTAAGGTATGTCACTTCCACCTCTTCATTTTTGTTATTATTATTGTTACTTTATAGTTGAAAGGTTATCACTGTTTTATTTGGTCACTTTCTTACATTTTCTTATCAACAGCATGCAAGATGCTGGAAAAGGCAAGCAATAGAACTGAAGAGGAATTTTTATTTATATAACAAATTTGTATAACGTTATTATAATTACGAGAGAGACAAAAGTGGGATATAAATAGTAAATAAACTATGAAAAAAGTTATGCATTCATTACATAGTGTTAAATTGAATTTAAGATTTTATATAATCAATTTTGGATCATAAATATTGAGAGTGTCAACATTTCTTTATTCAGAAGTTCCGTTAAACGAAAGATAGATGGTTATCGGATAAAAATAATAATGCCTTCACTATTCCTATTCCCTCCGTACCCTAATTAATTAGGGTGAAGAATTCATTCTTGATAATCACACGTCTCTCTTTTTGTCTAATAATAATGATTGCAATTATATTTATTTTGAAGAAGACCTTACTTATTTACCGTTATAATAAGGATTGACAACAGTGAAAAAGTTGTATGTCTGTTAAGCAACTAAACATTATTCATGGAGTGTGTAGTATGTATTTACCATGACTATAGTAAAAAATTTACATTGACCCATTTTAAAAAGTAAATAAAATTAAGAACTTTTAAGAAAATTTAAAAAAAGCATGATAATAGAGGACAAAAAGAGTAGTTTAAATCTAAAAAATAAGAATGATAAGAAACATGAACATGTAACGTGCAATAGTGAGACATGACATATATAAGGGAAGTAAAAGAGATATTATGATAAGATGGAGAAGAGGAGAGAGAGAGAGAGAGAGCGTAGGATTTGGGAACAGTTAAGGTTTTGGCTTTTTGTGTTGTTTTTTCCAACCCAACACAGTAACTTGGACTCCTTCTTATAAAACACCTTCAACCATTCTCCCAAGCCCCCTAACTCTTGTTCATTCCCCTTTCACTTTCTCTCTTCCAACAACTTCAATTCTCAGACATGGACAACCAACGCAGCCCTCTTCTCAGTTGGGCTTACTACTGCCATGGAAAGGTAAAGCCTTCATCTTTTTCTTTTTGGGTTTCTTCAAGTAGGAAAAAAGTGTAATGCATAACTGTGATGACACAGTCAATGGAGGAGCTGAAGCAATCGCTGATGTGCACCACTCTAGAGCTGGAACAAACGAGAGCGAGTGTGCAAGAGGAGCTGCGAAAGAGGGACGATCAGCTTCTCACCCTGAAGGAGCTGCTGAACAAGGTGATAAGAGAAAGGGACGAGGCGCAAGAGAAATGGCAGAGACTGGTGTTGGAGAAAATGGTTTTCCAGCAGCAAAAGCAGAACACGGCCCCTGCGTCTGGGATTTCCAGCATTGAGGATGAGCCGAGGAGAGGGATTGAGTCCAACAATGGGCTGTCATCGTCGGATTGTGAAGAAAGTATTGTTTCCTCTCCGGTGATGGAGCATTTGGGTGGTGCGCAGGCACAGTTGCCGGAGTCAATGATTGAGCTTATATCAGCAGATAAACCGTTGCCAGAAAAGGGTAAGCTTTTGCAGGCAGTGATGAAAGCTGGTCCTCTGCTTCAGACTCTGCTCCTGGCGGGACCACTCCCTCAATGGAGACACCCTCCACCGGCTCTTGAGTCCTTCGAGATTCCACCTGTCACCATTCCTTCCCCGCAGGCACAGGGACAGGGACAAGCACAATTCCTCCAGCAGGACTCCTTCACCTCCAACTGCGGGAGAGTCAGTAGGAAAAGGGTTTTCTGTGAGGGCTCTGATTCTCCCACGCAGACCAAGTTCCAAAGGATTGTACTCCACTGACTACTACTGCAACTGTTACTGTTACCGAGTCAGTTTTATTTATCCTTTTTAGTTTTTAATTTATAATATGATTTAAAGGTTAGGTGTTCGATTCGACTGATCTAGCATATGTACAGTGGTTTGTGTTTAACTCGGTGGGAGGAAAAAAATGTTTGATTTTGGGTTTGTCCTTGGCTGGCATTTTTGCCCTTTTCACATTCTCCTTTTGTTTTGTGAGGTGAAAGGGTGACTGAAATTGTAATGTAACTAGGATAATGTAGTGCAGGAAGTGATGAGTGTGTGAGTGTGGGGGAGAGAGAGAGAGAGAGAGAGAGGGTTGCTGTGTAAGATCACATCAACAATTAAAGGGGCGGGTGATTGGTTGTGTAGTCGTTGGGGTTGGGAGGTGGTGTGGCCAACCACCAAGGGGGACGGCCATGAGCTCTGCGTGTAGGGTTTGGTGGACCCACAAATCAGAATCAGGATGTATTACTGGTGTGGTGTATGATTATATTAAGCTTTTTTGGACAAGTTATCATTATTCACTTCTAATCCTATTTCTTCCCTTTTTCTAACACTAATTCACTAAACTAAAGCAAAGCCTCCTTTGGTTATGTTATATGTAAATGTATTCGTGTATCTTCTCCCATTCAATCAATCTAAATCAGTTTATCATTCCAAATTTATTCCTGTCAAAGAGGCAAAAGGGCAGTTCATTTTGACCAATGCATCTCTATGTAAGCATGGCAACCAAAGGGAAAATCATCCACTCTACCAACAAATGATGCATGCCAAATTATGGTATATAAATTTTTTAATAACAAAGAGTTGTTTCCAATCTATATTGTAACGTTTACAGCTTATCCTCCTAATTCAACGTATGCCATCTGTTCTAGTGCGATTATTTTAGAAAATCCTTCTAGTTATCAAACTATGAATAATTGGGACCAAGTTCGAAGATGTAACGATCCAATAGAAGGATGTCAGCGTCACATTTCATACTAAGTGTAGCCATGTTCTATAACAGTGTCAAGGTGAGGTCAAGGGAAAGCACATGGACGGTCTTCTTCAAAGCAGACAGGTAGAATGCAGAGGCTGCAAAACTTGGGCCAAAAACACTGCGTGGTGCACGCACTTTCCAAATGTAAACTTTATCCAGCACCTGTCACTGTTCCTATTCAAGAACCTAATATTTTCTGGCATTTTGACCACGGATTATTGCTGTATACCTCTCTTCTATTGCGAGGTTAACGCCAGCTATAGGAGGTTGGTTTCTTAATCGAAAAATTAAAATAGAATCGACGTTACTTTCATCTGCTAGCTGTGTAATTAATTAAACATTACATCAATGCATCCTTGCCGGTGACGGCAAGAAGGAAGTCCTAGGAAACACGCTAAGCCTCTTCCGAACGGTGAACACAGGCTGCGCAAATGACGCGACTCCTGCCTTACAAGACAAGAGACGTTGAAGCTGTGGTCAACATTAGGCCGAATAAGCCAAATTAAAACAACTCCTTCCACAAGGTTAATATCTCATATAGTTTTAACCAAACAAAGCCCAGGCCCATAGTCATACTTCGGGCCAACAAGTATTAACAAATGAAATTTCAAACATATTAATCATTTCCAGTCTGCAAATCAGAAAGAAAATTCAAGTTCAAAACCAAATGCCGCAATCTCTCCACAAGGAGGGTAAAAATATGAAAGAAATGTAAGAAACGAAAAATAGTTTAGACCAATGGCAGAACCTTATTGGGATCGAGGTGGAAAGAGTTATGGGCTTTATTCTACAGAATACGGAGGACTTGATGAACACTTATTCTAAACATTAGGCATACCTCACTTACATATCTCCTTCGTCCTTTTCTCTAATAATATTCAATCTTATCTTCTGAGTCAGGTCCATGCAAATAGAATTAGATTTTTCAAAACAGCTTCCTATACAGTTAAAAAGAAACTTCAATACAACAGTTTTACAATTGAAAACGGAAGACATGTGGCATGCTAAATCATTTGACAAATGGACTAGTATTCAGAACGGTTTCGTCAATGCTAACAGCCTTAACTACAGCATCAAGTTACAAGAACAAAACAGAATTGTACAGAGGAATTAACATGGATTCAGCGCAAATGTGTACTTTTGGGACCCTCCATGAGCTTCTCCTACGTTGTACATCGAATTTCCAAATGATGCTAAATAGCAGTCATGCCCTCTGACCTAAGCTTAGGCGAAAATTCGCATGTACTCTCATGCGATCATCAGCCATAAAACTGAGATTTTACATTTCAGCAAGAAAAAGACGAAAAATTTCCCCTCAATAATCTTCTTCATCTTCGTCATCTTGTTTGTTCGTTTGATTGTGTTTTTGAGCTTTATACAACTCAGCAATCTGCAAACATGCGAGAACATGACCAAAAATAATCAATTTGAGTTCCCATTACTATTTTTTCAATCTTCTATAGATTGCACTTTACCTGCTCAGATGATGTGGCCTGTTCAGGAGCTTTGTCATGCCGGACTCGAACTAGTCGTGGAAATCGAAGAGATATGCCCTTCAAAGAAAAATGTAGAAATGCCACCAAAAAAGTTAAATACAGCTATTATTAACAATTAAACGATGTTGCACATCAATTCATTCTATTACCTTGTTCGGATCTACAATGCCCGCTGCCGCACGGTGGACAGGGCTAATGGTCAGGTCTGCCGCTCTCACTTCCCACACCTGAATGAAAAAAGTTACCATATAACTAAATACATAAAAGAAAAATTCTACAATGAGCATAATACAATTTTATTGGATAAAAATATATTATAATTAAAAAGAAGGATTTGGTAAAATCATTTGAACTTCAATGGCATGATTGTTTTAGAGAACCAAAGAAGATGAAATTGTGTAGATTGTTAGTAAGTGAAAACATTTTGAAAAAAATGAACTATCATTTTTCACTTATTTATACTCGTCTTTCTATTTCTTTTTTCATTTCTCATCAACCAAACATCTTCAACTTTTTATTTTATTTCTTATATATTTCCACTTTTCTATTTTATTTTCATCGAACCTGTTTCGTTCTTCTCTACCAAATGCAACACACGAGCTTTCACCGCTTATTTAAAAATTGAATCATAATATAATAGGGGTTAAACATTAAGTATCACAAGCTTACTACACTGTCCCAGGAATTATACATACAAACAGAACATGATCACGTTAGTTAACTATGCACCCATTATCCTCCCCACAGCAATTAGTAAAGCTTTTCCAAGGACGCTCATTAATCTAGAAAGTAATGCCAAGAACAAGGTTGATGGACAGCACTAAACCCTACTCGACCACATTGGGAGATCATTCAGCCACGATCGAGTGGCATCAGACCATGACAGTATTCCCAGCAGTATGAAATTTCTTCCATATATTCCATTGAAAGGAAATTCAAAACAAGGATACAGTAAAAACTAGTAAGAGATAAGATAACTCTATGATGGTAGGCTGAGGCACAATTGGAAAAGAAAATAATGCAATCGCCCAGAAAAGTCAGGATAACTCTCACCTCGCTTGCTTCAAACCAGACATCAGGATTGATCGTTTCACCAAATCTATAGTATGGCTGAAATCAAAGAGCATGGCGAAATTAATTTCAAAAATATCAAGCACGACTAGAAAAGGATAAGAGTGAAAGAAGAGACTGGGACCTTTGGCTTGGAAATCACTTTAGAACCAAGACTGGAAGAACGTTGTACAAGGTCAGCTTCAGCGAATCCCGTTCCTGCCCACCATAGCAAGAAGATTAAGAGAAAGAATCTTAACGAATGAAATCGGCAGTGACTATACAAAATTACAATACTAACCAATCTTGCAAATACTTTGAAATTCTTCATTATTGTTGTCATAGCAAGCAAGGAGGAAGGCACCATAAACTCCTACAAGACATGTCACTATTTCATTTCAAACTGCTCTAAGCTAACGGTTCACAATAGCAGTGTGTCTAAATCTTCATACACGAATTTAAAAACGACCAGTAACATAAGCAACATCACATTAAAGGGTACATTTCATGATCACCTGTACGTTTTCCACGTCCGTGGAAAGCAGCAATAGGTACCAAATCTACAGAGTCCCCTAAACTGCAAACTAGAGCCGATGAGTAAACAGAAATTCATGATAAAGAATTAAGAAATATGAATGTCAGAACACACATTCTTACTTGTCCATATAGTCTTTCTTCAGTTTTAACCAGTTGAGTGATCGCTTGGCAGGTTCATATGTAGCATCGTCATTTAACGTTTTAATAATTAATCCCTCACAACTAAGAATCAAGAGACACGCCAAATATCAATGAAAAAAATTCTCATTCAAATTATAGCAAGAAAACTAAGTTTGGAACATCTGAGAATGTCAGACAATAAACAATCAAGATTTAGTTTGTTTTGCCAGTTGCTCCTGATCAGTAAATAAAGCAAATCCACATATATCCTTGTCTAACATATCATTAAAGTCCATTGGATGGAAAAAGAAACACACTAATTAGTCTAATATTTTTCAATGCCTATCAAATACTATTAGTAAATGTCATTAACATGAGTCGAAGAGTATCATACATTGTGCTGAAATTATGTATTATTTTAATCTCGAAACTAACTAGAAGAAACAGTGTACCTAGCACCAACAGCTTGGTCAAGAAATTTCTGTATCTCATCAACATCATTTGAATTTAATGCTGTTGCAAACTGAAGAAATCCAGATTCTTCCTCAAAAGAGGCATAAAGATGCTGCAGAGAGAAAACAGATACCCATCACTAAGTAGTCCTTATTTGTAAAGAAGCCCATGGTTCATGGAATAAATTCAATTAATAAATAGCATTCAATCAACGCTATTAAAGAAATGAATTGGTTTCCCCAACTGTTAGGACTTACGCAAGAGAACCTAACCTAAAAACCTAGTCCATTAGGTGGAAGAGTCTCAATGCTTAAGTATTGTTAAAATTATGATTGTGTTATTTGTATTGTACAGTTTTCATAAAGCTGTATTTTAGGCGTGTGTATCTAGTCTAAGGGTTGAGTGCTATAGGATATACCTTTTCCTTGTAACTCTTCTCTCCTTCATATATGTGTGTAAAATATAATCAGCTGCGACAGTAACTCACTGAATTTTATTGCATCCAAATTCAAGGCAGTATGAGAGTCCTTTTGTCTCAGGTCACCATCTAAAACCATTTTGTGTAGTAAAGTCAGGTTTGGTATGCCTCAAGAAGCACCATGCAAACCTAGTGGTGACATGACCAAAAGCTTGGTGACATGCTGCCTCGCTTCAATCTCGATCAGTCCTTCATCAGGCACATGTGTCCATGCATCACCATGTCGGAATCACACCAGACCACTGTCGTTCGTCTTATCAACATCTTTTGGTCACTTTTCTTGACACCAAGTTTTCAAATGAGTACTGAGAGTATTTGAGACTTAAATTTGAAAAAATCAACCATCAAGGCCTTCTCTGGGACCAAGTGTTTCAACAACTTGTATTTCTCAGTCCGGGGAAGATTAATGTTCACGGGGCAACAGTTAACTCAAGTGGCTTTGATAATTTTTCTGGCCCTTCAACTCTTTCACATGATTCATTTCAAATTGACCAGTTGCACTTAGGAAAGGTAATTGTTCCACGCTTAATTCCTATCCTGTTCATAATTTTTCAATTTATCATGCTCACATGTACTCTTTTGTTGTTTCTTTGTCTCCCACCATTGTTCCTAAAACTATTAAATGAAACACTAGATCATCTAGGATGGCGACATGCCATGATTAATGAAGTGAACGTTCTTGCAAGCAATGACACATAGAAGTTTGTTCCTATTCCCTCTGGGAAGAAGATTGTGGTTATAGATGGGTCTATATTGTTAAAGTTGAACCTAGTGTGAAGTTGATCACCTTAAAGCTTCATTGGTGGCCAAATGACATATACAAATTTATAAACTTGAATACCTGCTAGGCTTTTTTCTTGCAATGGTTGTTACTTGTCACTAGCCACATCACCAACTTCACATTAAAATATTGAGGAGGAATTTATATGGAACAACCTATTGGATTTGTTGCTTAGGGAGAGTCTATTTAGTGTGTAAACTGTGTTACTCTTTTATGGTCTAAAGTAGTCACCACGAGCATGATTTAGTAAATTCAGAAATACTATGCAGGTGTTTGGACTGAAACGAAGTGGGATAGATCATTTAGTTTTTTACAGCCATACTTCTCCTGGGAAGTGTGCCTATCTAATGATCTATGTTGATGATATAGTTATTATGCAAAACTATAGAAACAGGATCTCTTAACTAAATTGCACTTTTCAACCATTTTCAAACTAAAGATATTAGTTATCAAAAATATTTTCTCGGTATCGAAGTGGCTTAATCAAAGGAATTGTTATTTCACAAAGAAAATATGCTTTCAACATTTTGGAGAAGACAGGGTTGGCAAATTGTAAGGCTATTGATGTTTCCATGGATCCAAATCAAAACTTGATGGGGTACTACGATGAAACTTTTTCAAATCCAGAATGATATAGGAGGATGGTGGGAAAACTCTTATGTCAATATTATTGTTAGAGATCCCACATTAGCTAAATATAAGATCAACTTAAAATAAATTTCACTTTACTAATCAAGTTTTATGAGGTGAAGTTATTCTTAAACTCACTACTTTGATATTGTATCAAAACCATTAAGAGTCTATCCTAGGTCATGTTTGTTGGGCCTATCATATCACTCACGGTTAGACCCCCTTGATTGTCATGCTCAATGTTCTCGACATGGGAGAGTGTGTTGGAGATCTCACATCCTCTGAAGACCAATTTAAAGTATATAAAGGGAAGCAAACCTCATCTTACTAAGCCAATTTTGTGAGATTAAGTTAGGCTAAAACTCACTACTTCAATAATTACAAGACCTATATTTGTCGAAGTTGTTAGGCAATTCATGTAGAATCCTCACAGGTTTTTTGGGTTGAGCTCTCCTCTTGAGCTAAGTCCTAACAATTGGTGTTTTATTAAGTTGGACTATAGAATGAATTATCTATAGGTTGGATTAACGTGGAAACAAAATACTGATTGATGAATGAAGTCGTCTCAAGGAGAAAAGGACTACCACCAGATCAGTGATGAGTATAGATGTCAGTCCATATTGAGTAGGGTGAACTACTTAATATGATACTTACAAGGAAGTCTTCTACCTAATGGACTAGTATTTTTAGGTTGGACTCTCCTCTTGTGCTTATGTCCTAACACTACCAAACTAAAAATTGTATCTCACAAACTGGATCAGCTTTTAGGTTTACAACTTTCAGCCTTCTCTATCAAGGACTAAGCTACTTAATATAGAAAAAAGAAACATGAAATTGTTGGTAGAGCAAAGATAAAAGTTGGTACCTCTCTACGGACTCTCAGGTTTTCCTGAAGAAGTTCTCGGCCATTTAGATACAACAAATCAAAAGCAAATACGCAAACATTAACCTTTATATCTTCAATTTCTACTTTCTTGCGAGCTCGAGTAGTAAGCGTCTGTCAGAAAAAGAAATGTTCTTGAAAGAGTCAAAGAGAATTTAAATGTGAAGTGCTTGATAAAATGTCATATACAAAGGCAGGTCATAAATGTAAATGCAATCTTCCATTATAAGGGCTATAGATGAGCACATAGCTACCTCTGATACATGTCCTAACTCTTCAATAACAGAGAACTTTCTATGTATCAGCAAAAATAACATTTTTTTCTTCTTTCGAGTCACATGTCTAATATCAAATCCTAGCACAAAAATATCCAAAACGGAAAACTTGTGTCACCAAGTTAGGTAAGACAACACAAGCATAACATACCAAAGGACTTAATTTTGATCAACTGCCAGTATAAAAAGGTTTCTGATAACGTACTGACATCCAAAAGGAAAAACTGCATTAAGATTACCTGGAAAGGAAGAAGCTTCTGTGCTGCACGGTCATATGCAACAATTTCACAATCAAGAATAAATGAAGATACACTTGTTTTCTTTAACCTGTTCACTGACAGAAAATGGTCATTACAAGTGTTTGTTTTACTAAATGTAACTTCATGTTGTTAAGGACCCAAAAAGCCCGAACCAGACCTCAAATATATTGGTCCTAATAAAGCTTTTTTTTTTTTCACCTTGAAACTGCAGCAGCAACATCAGGAAACTTCTCAGTGTTTCGTTCGGCTTGTCTACTGTAAATCTCAACTGAACCATTCTCCAGGTAATGTATCTGTTTCAATGCAGATAATGTTATTGTACATACTTAGTATCATAAGAGCTATGTTTCTGATGGAAGATTTGACCATGAAGTATCACCTGGGCACGCTCTCCATCATATTTGTATTCACAGGTAAACTCCACATTCTGGAATTTGTTTAGAATTTCAGTTACACTTTTTGCTGCCTTTGACAGCATAGGTCTAATTGGAACACCAGGAGTAAAATTACAATTCTTTGGAAGCATCCATAGACCCTCCGAAAGCAGTGCAGATATTATTTTGTCATAGTCAGGAAGAACAGAATAGACTTGTTTAACAATCTCCGAGGCCTGATGCAAAATGAAACCAGAAATAAATATATAAATATATGATATACATACATATATATATATGATATAGGATAGGAAATATAATGATTTCTGCCTAATGTTTCCTAAAATGCAGAATAGGGAAAAGGTGGATGGTATCTTCACCAGAAATCACTTATACCAACTACAGCAGCAGCACCGCACCCCCCAAAATTTAGTTCTGGAGCACTTCAAATGTTTAAAACCCAAAGCACGTATTGCTATTCAACCTGAACTACAAGACTAAGCCATGTAAACCAATTCACTCTTATACCATATTTCCCAGTTCAATCACATTAGCATACCTTGTCTAAAGGAGACTGAATTTCAGGAGGCGGTTTAGAGTGTTCTTCAGTGTATACTGCAGCTAGGCCCAATGCAGCCAATAGAGTTTGCTCTGCATAACCAATGCGCAACTTTGCCTAGAAAACAAGACCAAGATGCAATTAACATGGAGAAGTAAGCCAACCAGAACATTTCAATAAAGAATTAAAATTTCAACCTGAAGCAAACGAATTAGATATTGAGGTTCACACTCAGTTGCAGCAACAAGAAGTGCCTTGATATGATTCTTTTTTTTCTCTTGACTGTCTTTTCCAGATTCCTGTACACATTTAGAAATAAAGAAAAAGTAACAGCATAATTTAGCAACATTCAATTCTACCCAAAAAAGTGTTCAAATCCCAACAACAAATTCCTTCTTTTTTCTCTTACAGTACATACACGCAGCCATACTAACATGCCCACCAAACAGATGGCAGGAAATTTAAATATAAAATAAACATATGACAGCTTTTAGTAAGCCATGGCTTCAGCAAAAGATACAGAAATGGACCTCCTTCCCAGGCACATTATTCTGGTACAGCACATTAAACTCCAAAAAACTTCTAACCATAATTGAGAATAAAAAAAGGAGCTGAAAATGACTGTTGTGTTATATGCACGATATGTGATAAAGGCACCAATAACACACTCCAAGTCTTCAATATCAGTTTACTAGGAATTTACTTTTTCAAATTCTCTCTCTTTTTTTTTTACCATTCATGCTGTTATACCACATGAGAATGCACTAAACCTATTTATCCCAAAGCAAGGGCCCATGGTCATGTTGTGCTTAGTTTCCTCAATCACTCAACGTTGTAATAATAATTTCAAAATTAATCCATACATGGGTAGAACTTATAGATGCAACTCTCAACAAAGAACGAGACACTACTCTTTAGAAAGTAAATTTCAATAAAATTGCTAGCGTTTTGTCAAATTCCATTCCATAACCCTCCTATTTTAAACCCTGCACTAACCCCATTTACTTTTTGGACTTAAACATAACAGTGACAAGAAATATGCCTATAAGGGAGATTGCTGTTGCCTATAAATAAAATCAAGGATAACATACCTTAGCAATAAGGCGGAAAGTATCGAAAACCTTCCTAACTGTCAATGCTTGCGGCTTCCACATCATAGGTTGAGACGACCTGCTCTCTTTAGCAACCAAGCCCAGATCCCCTTTTTTCTGCCAATAATAAAATTTCCTTAAGTCAAAGTCATCTCAGCAACGACAATGGAAGAAATACCAAAAGACTCAGCCACCTGATACAACTTCAGTCAAATTCATCTCAATATGAAGAATGCAAGAAAAACCAAAATATTCGAGCACCTGATACCGATTTTTAACTAACATCTTCAGTAAAATTCATCTCAACAACAAGAGTGCAATAAAAAACAAAAAGAATTAATCACCTGAAACCGATTCTTAACAAACATCTTCTTCGGTCAAATTCAACTAAACAACATGAACGCAATAGAAAAACAAAAAGACTCAACTAAATTCAGTCACCTGATACTGAGTCTTAATCCACGCCTCGTTCCTTCCGTAGGCCTCCGCGAGCGCCTTGGAAATGATCGACTCGCCGATTCCCAATTCCAACCCTTCATGAGCAGGCGCAATCCGGTTCGCGGAGAGGTAAACGATGGGAACAAGATCCTCGGGCGTGGCGAGCATCACAGTCCGCAGCATATTGCAAACAATGTCAGTGATGACGATTCGTCCAGTTTCCTCAGAAATCATATCGAATGTCAAGGCGAGAAAGAGAAAGGGAACGGGCTGTCCCTTCTCCCACGCAATCACCGACGCGGGATCAAAACTCGAGGGTTTCTGCTTCAGCAGCGGAACCTGCTTCTTCAGCTCCACGGTCTTCCCGTTCGAAGAAGACAGTTGGCGGACCTTCCGCTGTTCCTGCTTAACGCCTTCTTCCGGTTTAATAGCTTCTTCTGGTTTGACGGCTTCCTCCGGTTCAAAGGTTGTGGGCGGAGAAGGCAGTTTGGGAGATTTGTTGCTAGGGTTTTGTGAGGAAGTGGAGTGTGACGATTTCCTTTTCTTAGGTGATGATGGAGGTTTGGGTGTTTGGGGTTTGGATTGGGAATTCTTCTTGGCGGCGGCACGGGCGCCGGACATGAGAGCGTCGAAGGCGGAAGGTGGCTTCGACATGGCCCGGAGAGGGGCGGGGGAGATAGACAGAGGGAAAGAGAAGAGAGAGGAAACCCTAACACTTTGGGAGAGACAGAAGGAAAAAGGAAAAGAGGATCGAAGATGCAATGCAAGCATCAATGAATGAACCAAATAACGAATTTGAAAAGCCAAACAGAGAGTGGGTAAGTGAGTGAGTTTATTAGAGAAGCGGGAGGTCAACAGAGCTATAGAAATGGCGGGAAGAATGACGCTTGGGATTCTCTTGCTTCCACCTACACTCTATACAAACTCATTTCGATAACTAGAATAATATTTTATATTTTTATTGATTTCTAATTATATTTTAAAATTAAAAAAATAAAACTGAAGTATTCAAATATTCAAAATAATCTATCCTTAACCAGATATTTACTATAAATTATTCGTATCTTTATTTAAACGTTTATTATTAAATTTTATGCAATAACTACAATTAAAACATTTATTATTATTTTTACTTGTAACTTAATATTGATTGCTCTTATAAATATGTATAAATGGTTTAAAAAATTTATTGCTACTTATGTTGGTGATGGATAATTTATGCATTTTTTTTTTAGAAGTCTAAAATTTCGTAAAATAGTTTTTTTAAAATAAAGTACCACTTTGGCTGTGTTTTTCTTGTTACATGTATTAATTTTTGAAGGTTATGAGACAACAAAAACTAACTAGTTTTCATTATCAATTATATTTTGTTAAATAGGTTTATTGAAATAATGAAAACATAACAAGATAAGCATGCAAAAAGAACGAGGCCATCATTTCATCAGAAGAGTGTTGAAATGAATATAAGTCAATTGTTTTATGCACCCATCCATTACTTTGCACTCCAGCAATTAAAGAAATTGTTTGTTTACAAAGGTCGGGTCCTGGCTCATTGACAGCGGTGCTCAAGGTGTTTCATTCCTGGTGTGGTACTTTTGAGGTTTTTTTAATTTTAGTGTAAATTTTTTATAAAATTTTTGTTAGATATTCAAGTACGAGTTAAAGTCCCACATTGGGTAAGAATGAGAAAGTTGAACAACATATAAGAAAGAAGATTCGCAAACCTAATGCCTTAAGGTTTTGGGTTGAAAGTAGTGTCATTTCCTTATATGTTGGCTCTAGTTTCATTCTTGTGAGATCTCTTCGGTATTTTCCCCTCAAATTCTCCCAACAATTTTTATAATGGATAATTTTTTTTAATTTTTACTGTAAATAAATTGTGCCAAATTAATATGATTTTATTAAAAAATTATATTATTATAGTATTATTTTATTTAATTAGCATTAATTAAAATTATTATATCATAATACAATTTCAGTTTAATTTATTATATCAAAATTATATTAATATGATATAATTTTAGTTTAATTTTTTAAATCATATCATAATAGTATAATTTTATTAATTTTTATATTAAAATTATATAAATTTGATACGATTTCCTTATAATGAAATTTTTTTTTTTATTTTACACCATGAAAAAAAAGAAAACAATTACTTTTTGAAAAGTTTGAACACTGATTGTGGTAATCTCTTCAGTTTTGGTGAAGAAGGTTTGTTGTGGGGAGTGAGTGTGATTTGCTATGGTTAAAAGTTACATTTGCGTCTTGATTTTTAATTTAAGCGTGACAGAGTAGCAAGTCAGTATACACTAATAAACAAACTATACAAATTTAATAAGGATAAAATTTTGAAAGCAAACAAATAAGGTATAAAAGAAATAAGTAGTAGTTAAAATAAAAAAAATGAGACAATAAAAAATACTTTAAAAAAATAATAAAAATAACAATGTATTTAGATTTACTATAGAAGTTATTAAACAAACCAAATATTTTTAAATTCAACGTCATTTAATGTAAAAAGATTAACACAACACAATATTATAATCAATTTGCATTCAATAACCAATATTCTACCTAAGTTTAAAAAAATTGAATTAGTATTTGATTGTTTTTGAAATAAAATTTCTTGACTTTGTTTCTACTTGTATAGCTCACGTCTTCAGTTTTTTTTTTTTTCAAGTTTCTATTTGTTTCTAATTTGGATAATTAATTCGTATGTTCCAAGTGTATTAATAAATTCAAACTCCAAACAACATCAAATGTACATTAACTAAAATTTTGTTATTAGATACTATATTTTGTTATTAGAAACTATATTTCTTACAACAAATCATTTGAACAACTAGTATAGAACGAAATAAAAACTTCAAAGAAACCACGTGAAGATAGAACTCAAACAAACAAAAAATAAATTAAATTGAAGATAAATGTAATAATAAATAATATTATCAGACATTACACATTACAATAAAAGATAATATTATTCATTGATCAAAACTTTTCTAAAAATCTGTGAACACTATTAGCCATGAACTATCATCAGAAATAACAATTGAAAACACAATTTGCAATGAAAATATACAAGTCAATCTAAGAACTAAAAAATTAGCAATAGAATTAGTTACAGTATTATATATGAAAACTTAATTAGCAACGGATTTTTAAAACACACACGAAGTCAAGCTTAAACTCAATCAATTTATTCCTAATACAATTTATGAATTATAACTTTAGTATGATAACTAGAGACGAGTTTCTAATTATAATTTAATGTTTAGGGTTTAATATGAAATTTAAATTTACTTTTACTTTTATGAATAGAGAAAAACAACTTAATTTCAAAATTATTCACCATTAACATAAAATTAATTGATGAAGTTAAATAATTAAACGTTTTTATAAAAGAAAAATATGGACATAATAATACAAAGAAAATAAAATAAAAATTATATAAGTATAAAGTTTATCCGTAAACAAGTTGAATATACAAATTATGCAAGTATAAAAGTTTATATATAAGAATATATATATATATATATATATATATATATTACAAATAACAAAAGTTATCGACGAGATAAATCTATCGAATACTTAAAATCTGTTGTTAAATTAATTGTATATAAATTTATTGACGAATTAGAAATTTGTCAATAATAATATTTTACTGATAGATAAAATTTTGTCAATAAAATTTTATCGATGATTTAACTTTTTCTTATAGTGATATATATATATATATATAAAACATGTGAAACAAAACACAATAATAAAATAATAAAAAAAGAAGTAAAGAAAAAAAAATATATAATTTAATAGAGTAAGTCACGTCTCTTAATAATATTATAAAAAAATATTAAAATGAGTTGTCATTATCCTATAAACGAAGATAAGACAAAAAAAGATCTTTTTCTTTTTTCAAAAATATTTAAAAATATATTTAAAATTCTAACTCTTTGGTTAATATGGTTAAAAAAAAAGTACTAACTTAACTAAAACCCATATGTAATTCAAATGATTTTAAGAAAAAGGAAATCTAACCTAATGATCTTGTATTGGTTGACAATTTCAATTTACATGAGAGAAAAAGTTATAATTTTAATTTTAAATAAAATAATCAAAAAATATTTTCTCATTAATCAAATTGAGAATATATTTATTGTACTTGGTCATGCTTTCCTTTATTTTCTTCACATGCGTGTTTTTTTTTTTTACTCTGAGCTACTAACTGTAAGATATATGTCGACAGAAGACGAGAGGGTTCTAAAAGGGCTTGATGGCCTTCTAACTTCACCTTACTTCTTTATTTCATAATGTTCTCACCCATTAATTTATTTGAACTTAAATATCTAATTACAAAAATTAGCAATTACACATATCTTTTACAAATAAAGAGAATGAAAATAAAGTTTTTAAATTTATAATCAAAACACTACCTTATTTTAGAAACATTTATTATTTTTTAACTATTTCAGATTTTTCTAGACATATAATCATCAATTACTTATTATTTTTAATAATGATAGGATACTTAAATATTAAATAATTTTTTGTGACTTAGACTTGTACTTTTTCATTTTTACTAATGAAATTTAGATTTATATTTAAATATTCAAGATTTTTAATTCCCATAATATTAATACCGATTGTCTCAAAAAAATATAATTCGGTTTACATACTTTTGTAGGATAAAATAAATGATAAAAATATATTTCACGATAAAAGATAAATATATGATTTCTTTTGTATGAAATCTTTTAAATTCTTATAAATACATAAACTTCTTTCAAATATTATGATTTCATCTATTATTTTTAAGAATAAACTATTTCAGGATCTTGAATTTTATTTTTTAATGTGATGTTTGAAAAACCATTTTAATTTACACATACATCATGACAATGAAACTATTTTGAATATTAAATATTGAAATAATGTTACTTTGGAGTATGAATATTGTTCGTGTTTAACGTTTGAAAGTATCTTAGATATTAAATCATGAAAAAAAGTTATGTGTTTATTTATCAGTACACCTGTGTATTTTGTTCCAACACCTAAACTTCATTTAGACACAATAACTACAAAACACTTGGATGCATAATTGCACACAAAGAAGCTAAATTATATAATTTACATCTCCATTAATCTGTGTCAATATTCAGCAGAAAATTAGTCCATTTTTTTTTTCATTTTATACACATGTGCTAGGATATAACGAGTCTCACTCAATGCTGAAAATAAATACTAAGATTTTTCTGATAAACCTGATAAATGAAGCAGTTGTGTGTGGCCAATTTCTTGTCCAATGAAAAAGTAGGGTACAGAAGGGAATAATTGTTTGAATTGACTTGTGCGCCTGCATTGAGATGAGAATTTCATTATATAACCTTACCTCATTTCAATTCATCATAAACACTAGACAAGCTTGTAGTTAGCCATTAATAAGGATCAAAGACGTATCATACACATGTCTGCATGAAAGCAGATTAATTTATCGTGTTTGGTTGAGTGTACCTTCACCAAGTTTTACTTCCACCACTTTACTTCAACCCTTTTTTTCCATATCAGTGTGTGATTGTGATAACATAATTTTAAACTGAATGGTAAAATGTTATCAGGTATCAAGAGTTCTTGTGTTAATTTCATAGATCTTATTTTGCCCTAAACCAGAAAATGGAACAGAATATGCAAAAAATTATTAACAATAAGATCAACTAGCATCTATTTATTAGTTCTGGAGAATTGTTTTTGTTGATGATAAATATATTGCTTAAAAGATATGAAGAAGAAAATATAAAAATATCAAATAAAAATGAGACAAAAGTCTAATTTACGATAAAAAAATTGACACTATCTTCAGTCTAAAATTTTAAAATATTAAATTTATAGATTTTTTTTCTTATATATTGTTTAACTTTTATATTGTTTAATTTTTTTATTTTTATTGAATATGAAATTTAAACTCAAACTTTAATACTTAATAAAATAATAATAATATGTTGGTGACACTGGTTGAATATCATTAACTAAGTATACACTAATGTACATCACCATGTCTTCTGGATGGTTTATGTGTCTTTCTATGTCATCATCATAAAGGATCCAAAAAAATTTAGATACTCATTCATACATATCTTTAAATGTGGAACACTTGATTATCTAGTTAATTGGCCACTAGGGTTTGCTTATTATGGCTGATAATTACGTCTTATAGTCTGCACGAGGACATAATAAGTGAATGAGTGATTGATCATTTGTGACGGAGGAAATTGTTAAACAAAGAAATCTGTGTGAGTGAACAAATAACACTCTTTCTCATTTGTTACTGATAGCGTATAGGTACATCAGAGTGAACCTACCTTTTGAAGATGACAGCTAGGTGAAGCAGCAAAATCACTAGTGGGAAATCAGGTACCACATTTATTTTCATTTGATTAGGTAATGTGTTGTCTAATTTATGCAGTTGACATGAAGGTCAACAATTTTATAATAAATATACAGTGTAATTTTTGTTTTGCATTTGAAAGTGATTGAAACAATATACATAATTCCATCTTTTATTCATAATGAGACTGTTTAACAACCATGTTTATGTGGATAATGTAGACAGAGAAGTGATTTTGTTGGGCTTCAAAACAAATAAAAAACCTAATTAAGGGATCTCAACTGAACAGATGAATATATATTTAAGAGTCAATGTTGGTTTCTAAAGCTGACACTTCAGGGGTGACTTCGATTTCGTTTGGCATCATTAACTAGGGGAAGTTAAAACCTGCGACGAAGTAGGTGAGGGAAACAAATTACACCAGGGACAAAAAGTGAAGGTTTTTTTTTTAACCTCTTAGCTAAAATACCTCTTATAAGCAAAAAAAAAAAAAACATATCGTTATTATTCATGTCATGGAAAAATAAAAACAAAACATCCTTCTTAACCAAAATCAAATTTGTAAAACAAAATTTTCATTATCAACTATCAAATACTTTGGTAAGACACATGCAAAACAATTTCTCAAAATTTCTTCATGTTCTTGTTATTCCATCACAACCTTGTATTTCATAGTAGTACCATTAGAGTTTAGTTTTTTTTTCTCAGCACGAGAAGTCTTAAATTCACAAAAACCACTCACATTATTCTTATATATTCTAACATCAAACCTGACATTTTTTTTCATTCTGATGCAATTTTATTTCAAAATTCTCATATTGAGTAATTTTTTTTAACTACCACTGTAGATAAATTGTGCTACGTCGAAACGATATCATAACTAAGAAATCGTGTCACTGTGACACAATTTTATTTAGGAGTCAGTGAAATCGTGTCACGTCGGTACGATTTAAAAACTTAATTAAAATCGTATCACATTAACACAATTTCAGTTAAATAAATTATACTAAAATCGTGTCACTTGAACACAATTTATTCGTTATGATATCGTTCCACTATAGTACGATTTATCTACGATGGTAATTAAAAGAAATTTACACATTTTAAAATTTTCGAAACAAAATTGAAGCAGGATGAAAAAAATGTCAAAACGTTCTATCAGCTTTACATAAAAAAAATATTCTTATAAAAATTAAATTAAGACAACTTCATAAACACACTGAAACAAGAGAAGGTAAAACATTCAACACAGTAAAGCTATTAAGAGATATCCTTAAAACATCAATATTTATATCACACCAAATCACCATCAAGGATGAATGTCTTAGATATTTTGAACTTTTTGTCAAAAATTCTTCTTGAGAAAAAACCAAAATACCACTGCTGAAGTATAAAAAATATCGAGATAGTTGTCCAGCATTCCTTATCATTTTTTCTCTTACAATTCTCTCACAGAGTGTGTTACAATTCTCACCTACACACCTCATGGTTGATACACACCCACTATTTATTTGACTTGCATGTGGTGACAGGATATTTGATGCTATTTAAAACTGGGAGTATGTAATTCCCATTACTGTACATTCCTAATAGCAAGTATGAGCTGGCCTAGTATCTCTATTATTCCATAAGAAAACCACTCCTTTTGAAAGGGAGAAGACAGTAGGACAAATCATGTTATGACATTCAAATGATTGTTTATATACTGTAATGATATATAACTCTCTTCACACATATCTACGCCATACTTCCTAATCATATTTGTTTCTTCCTTTCTAAACATTCACTTCCAAGATCATTAAATTTTAAAAGTAAAGCTGCTTTTCTAGGTTTTGGCCAAATCCTTTCTTCCAAAGTAATTGCTTTAAGTAATTAACTTATTCAAATTTAAAATAATAATACTTAACTATTTCATACACTACTTGTAATTTATATTACCTAGATACACACTACTCAATTTCAATCTTATTTAAATACCAATATAAGAAACTTAGATATCATATAATGATAATCGAAACAACTGTTATATATGTTATATGCAAATTACTAACATAAACATCTCATTCACTAATATTATTTCCATGCAACTTGTTACGTTATATAATATCAGACATTTCCATAAACACAGATTTGCAAACAGTTTACCAGAAAATAAATAAATAAATAAAGTTTTTGTACGACTAGGGTATATTTATGACAATTATTGGGTGACAGAAAATTATTGGCTTACTTTTACACTTTACAGCTCCCAAAATTAAGTTGTAACTGCTTGACATAAATCCATGATCCAATCTATGGTCTTCACTGATAAATATTGTTTCAGTAAATAAGAAATTTTGAGGTTCTGATATATACTCTTTGAATTTTACCGCGCATGATTTGAAGGGCAAATATGGTAGTTTGAAAAGGGACAGAAGACGAGGAATAGTATTATAAAAGGTGGAAAAAGAACAACAAAGTCAGACAACCGAACACAACACAGCACAAACACAAACACAAAAATCTGAACTTCTCTACCACATCAACAAACGTCCATCAAATCGGCCAAAAACATCACCATAATATAAGGACGAAGCTACTTACTCAAACTCAGTTCCTTGACCCACTCTTGTCTCTGTTTCATCCCCTTCCATACTCCCACTTTCACTCTTTCCCAACGCTTCAATTTTGGGTCTTCATTCCTACTCTCTCTTTCTCTCATCAACTTCTTATTCAGTTCCCTTTTTTATTTTCAAGGTATATTTTTTTTTTCTTGCCTTATTTAGTTTTTGCATCTACGTTGTTAAACGTTCCTGTTTTCAGTACGCATGTTCGTCTTACCAGCTTGTTAGATCTGATTTATTGAAGTATCAGTGATGGCGGTGGAAAGTCTGAGAATCTCCACGCCGACCCAGTAACGAATTTGCGCGGAATGAAGCAAATGGAGAAATGGGGTTCTCTTTGAGAGGGTTTAAGAGGTGAGGGCAGGAGAAAGGTTCAATTTTTAGCGGTGGGGTTGTTCTGCATGTGGGAATGGAAACGAGGCTGAAGAAGTACAACCGGCAAGTGAGTCCGGAGAGGGCCAAAGTGTGGACCGAGAAGTCCCCAAAATACCACCAGAGTCTGAAGGTACCGGTGATTTACTATCTCTGTCGAAACCGGCAGCTGGAGCACCCTCATTTCATGGAGGTCCCACTTTCTTCACCGGATGGGCTATACTTGAGAGGTAGAATGAGCAATGGAAGACAAAGTTTTGTTTTTCCTTGTTGGGGTGGGGTGTTGTCTTTGTTGTTTTACTTTGTGGGTTGTGGATTTTGACGGCTGTCTTGTGTGCAGATGTGATTGATAGACTCAATGTGTTGAGAGGTAGAGGTATGGCTTCCTTGTACTCATGGTCTTGCAAGAGGTGAGCAAGTTGTTGCATTTTCTCTGTTCATATGTTCTATTTTTACGTTAAGGAAAAGAGAAAAAATAGAGAGAAGGAAAAGAAAAAGTAAATTAATACTTGACTGGTTTGGTGCCTCTGCGTTTTAGAGAAGTCAAGGCTGTATGAAATTTGCAATTCAAGGTAAACAACCAATGTTGTTTAACTTTAGGTTATTTTTTCACCACTGGTATATGTTCTTCTTGTAATTCAGGAGCTACAAGCATGGATTTGTTTGGCATGATCTATGTGAAGATGATATAATTCTGCCAGCTCATGGAAATGAATATGTTCTCAAAGGTTCTGAGCTCTTTGATGAATCAAATTCAGGTAAATATCTTCCACTGGTAAAAAATTGTTAGGTCCTAAATCATATAGACCTCCTGCAACCTTAGTCAATGGATTTTACTTCGCAGATCGCTTCAGTCCCGTCAACAATGTTCAAATACAAAGCGTGAAGCTGTTGCCGGGACCAGCTTCTTCTAGGAGCCATGATGAAGCCTCATCCTCTTCTAGCATGAACGGGAAAGAGACAAGAATCTCCCAAGATGATGAGCTTTCCCAAGAACAACAATCTGGTTCCTCTGATGTGTCTCCAGAGGCTAGGGCTGAAAAGGGTGATGCTCTAAGCCTGGCATTGACAGAATACAAAATTTATAAAACTGATGGATTGGCTGATGCTTCAACTCAGACTGAAGAAAATGTGAGCAGATCCAGAGGTCAGAAAACTTGTACAAGGGGTGTATCAACGGAGGATGGATCATTGGAATCTGAATGTCATGAAATATGCCAAGTTGAAGATCCACAAGTGAAGGGTACTCCACAAATCTGTAGGGATACCGTTTCTCCCTCAACTTCAAGTTCCTCGTCTTTTGTGGGGAAGGCTGAAACTTTGGAATCTCTGATTAGAGCTGATGCTAGTAAAGTGAACAGCTTTAGGATTCTGGAGGAGGAGAGCATGCGGGAGCCAACCAACACGAGGCTGAAGGCTTCAAATTTGCTGATGCAACTGATCTCGTGTGGCTCAATATCAGTGAAAAACCACAGCTTTGGACTTATTCCTTCCTATAAGCCTAGATTTTCCAGCTCAAAGTTTCCTTCCCCACTGTTCTCAACTTCTTTCGTGTTGGGTGAGTTAGATTGCTTAGCTGAGAATCCAAAGTTGATGAGCCTCAGATTGGATGACAAAGAATATTTTAGTGGAAGCTTAGTTGAGACTAAGCTGAAGGAAGGAAATGGACTTAATGTTCTGAAACGCTCTTCTTCCTACAGTGATGAGAGGTAACTTTTGCTTTTAAAATTTCCCTAGCAACACTGTAATTAGCACTTGCTGGTGTTTTCTTAATTATGCTAGAAAAGACTAGTCACTTACTAATACTTGTTCAAGCCTGAGGAAATAGTATAAGTGTTGCTTTGCGTCTGATCCTTGATGTGGTAATATAATAGGATAGGAGTAATAATTGAAATGTTGTAATTCTTTTAGATTATTGTCATATTAGACTGAAAAGCCAGACAACTTATGCAGTGGTCCAAAGGTGATAATGCTTGAATGTGGTCATACAAGGCTAATTGAGTTTCTCTCAAATCTGAAATCCTTTTCCTGTTGCGTTAAATTCTCTCTCTTGCATTAAATGCATGATTTCATCTCTCTATTAAAAAAACAATTGATCATCTTATGTACCCCTGATCACTTCATTCGTTTAATAAAATGGTTGCAAAATCTAGATTTTCATACGTTTTTGTTTATTGGTGTTTGAAGCTAATAGATTTCAAACAATACAAGTACTTTCACATGCATGTTTATTTCTCTATTTCTGATTGTATGAGATGTCTCATGGAAATGAGGCTTCAACGGTCCAAACAAAAAGTCTTTAGTTGCTGCTTTGCGATGTTTGTGTGTAATATGAAATCTGGAATCATTGAAATATTAAAACACTGACTAGAAAAAAGCTAGATTGAGAATCTGTGGAATAATAGAGAGATCCATTTATCATATTTGTGTACTTCGTTACTACTTGTTCTCTTTCTATGTTATGAAATAGTGTCCTTTGTGTATTTATCTCCATAACATGCCACTAAAAATGACTTGGCAGTTGGCATCATACAAATATGGTTGGTTTATTGGATTCATGATTTTAGAGTTTTGATTAGCATCTGATAGAGACATGTTAATTGTCACATTGTGGCCAATGTTTTACAAAATCAACTCACAAATGTGCAGGACATTTAAAGAACAGAAACCACAAGAAGACAAAGAGGAATCATCATCCTCAGGACATTCAAAATGCATTCCACGATCAATTAAGGCTTCATTGTCCAAGCATCCCCGAAGTGAATCCATGAGATCCCCTGTTTCTGATGGACCACGCCACTCATCAGATAGAATTGATGGCTCTGGCATATCCTCAGTGACATCTAATGGTAGCAGCAAAAGAATCACAGAACCTCTGTCGGGGAAAAAACAATCAAAGAGGATAGATTCATTTAAGGAAGAGGAGGAAGTGATCAAAATTGAAGAAAGTTAAGTGTTGACTCCATCTTGTTTCCTAAGGCTTCTAAAACTATCATTATGTTCTTACACTTTTCAGCAACATTAACTGAAACAATTGGTTTTTACCCAACAGGCTTGCTTCAGGAGCTCGGGTTATAATCCAATCCAAGCCATTTTCAGACACAACATCTAGCAGTTGTTGAAAGATTCAAGTTTCAGAACCTAGACAACAGAAAAACTGCTGGTTTTTCAGCTTTAGTTTGAATTCAACATGATTGTATATATATCTTGGTGGGTCCACGTGACATTTTCCTAAGCTTACAAATTAAAATTATTTTGACAATTGACTCAATGCAAATGGAGCAGCTACTAGAGCAGGTGTGGTCCCAGTGGTCCATTACCTTCAATATATATTGTGCTGGATAGAGAGGACTGCTATTCTGATATGAAGTGATTGCACATTCTGCTGTTACTTCCTGATACTTCCCTTTTGCACCCTTGCTTTTCCTTGCTTCACATTATTGATTACTGCATACTACCTAGCTTTCACCTTCAAGGGCAACAGATGCAGAAAAAAAAATTAGTGCAGGTCGTTTTCAAACCCTTCTCTTGGCATTGGACCTGATGTCAATTGTCAAGAATGTGACCTTGATTTTGACATTGGATGCGTTATACTTAACATCAAACTGTAACATATCTTATGACCAGATTTAATTCAAAAAGTTGGTAAAAAGCTTATTTTATGAACCCTTTTAAAAGGGGTGCTTAAGTCATGAATTTTAAAAAGCTGGCTTTTCTTTCTTGGAAACCAAAATGTCTACATAGACAATTTGACATTTTATATATTGTTGGTTCCATATTGGCACACTACTCGATTTATTGACCTTACAGAAAGCATCAATTGAAACGACAATAAGAATCTTATGGTAGACAAATTTGTTCCAAAAATGTATGTGCTAGATGAATAGATTGACGTGTAAGACTACATACACTCTTGTGTCTTTTGCTTCAAACTTGAGAAAGACAAGGTTATGTCCAAAAGCCTTTTGTCTGGAAAGGTAAATCAGGCTTAGTCCTTTCTTGCTTTTGTTTGGCTATAGAGATTTTGACCCATAAAATCATTACCTAAGCAATTCACATATATCTTTGGCTTTACTCAAGGCACAAGACAGGTAGGCCACTATGCCTATTGAGTAATGTTTTGTTTTGCAATCTCACCTCTTTTCTTTCTCTCTTGTTATCATACTCTCTAGAGTGTTTTTGGATTTTTGGTAACAAAGAAATTATGATATTAATGAACCTTTCAGCATGTAGCTTTAGTCCCTTAAGAACTAATTTATTTTTCTCAAATCATCCAAACAAAAAGTGTATTTTTTTAAATGGAGCTGAGAATATCCAAATGATGGCACTAGACCTATGACACTTGGTTTGAGGAAATTCAAATAAGTACTATTTAAATCAACCACCCATTGTTTAATGATTGAAATCATTTCATTTTCTTTAAAAGACTCCCAATTTGTTCACAAAATGGTCGATGTCGGTGTGGACCAATAGTCTATTGACACTGTTCTTTCTCTTTGGTTGTTCTTTGTTGTGCTTTTTAAGATTTGAACATATTCTTTCACATGAAAGATATTATGAAAAGCACAATCAGTAAATATTTTTTATATATTTAAATATTCTTTAGATGAGGTGTCACACTCAAAAATTGAAGAAATGAAATGAAGCATGACACACATTCATGAACTGTCTCTTTGATTGAAACGAGTACTGCCTATATATTGAAAAGGGCGAAAAGACGAATGACAGAGAGGAGAAAGGACTGTGACGATATTGTAGAAGATGGGTGGTGGACGAAACCAACAATTATTTTGCTGCTACACAAAGAGAAGAAGTTAAAGGCATGAAGCAGTCTCAATGGTTTTTTTTTTTTTTTTTTTTTTTTTCTTTAAAACTATTTTATTTAATATTTTTTAATTTCTCCCTGGTTTTTTTTTCTATGATTTTTTTTTTTTATAAAA
>Ga0099825_1000549_pt1 | contig 41006 bp, 17 predicted proteins | sample SiratroredBW_FD_76838 | JGI IMG/M metagenome (GOLD analysis project Ga0099825, IMG submission 76838) | Root nodule microbial communities of legume samples collected from California, USA - Siratro red BW | ecosystem: Host-associated > Plants > Roots > Nodule | place: USA: California | collected...
AAATAAAAAAATATAAATATAAATATATATAATATAAATATATTATAAAAAAAAAAAAAAAAATATATATATATATATATATATATATATATATATATATATATATATATATATAAATTTTAATATTTTAAAAATTAATATAGAAATCACAATATCTTTATTATTATCTTGATCATTTAATGTATCGTTTAAAGTGATGAATTTTTATTTTACTTTTAATAAGGACAAAATTATGAAGGTACCAAATTTAAATGTGAATTAACGTTAAAAATTGTTTAAAAGAATATATAAGAAGTATTTTGATTAATAATATCAATCATGTTATCAAGATAAGATTTATACTTAAGTCCTAGGAGCATGTAAACTTTAATAATATTTAGTTATTATTGATACAAATACATATTAGGAGCATCCAAACACTAACTATCACCCTAACATGATACAAATACATATTAAGTGCAATAGAAATGTATTTTTGTCCACCAAGTATAAGAAGTTTAAAAGTTATTATTTATGTAACTACTTAATATATAGTATTGAAGTCTTAAATATTTTTCGTTTTAACAAATTTATAGTATATAAATAGAACAATTCGTCTTTGATTTTATAAGATTAAATTATTTAAAGGAGGGCCATTTCCTTTTGTTACTTCTTAGACCTCAGTTGGTACATGCATACATTGATTTTTCCTTTTCACCAGAGATATTATACAATTGGCCATATTGGACCTGAATTGAAAATAACAAGGCAGGTGTGAAAATCCGTAAAAGAGAATTTTTTCATCAAATTATTAGAAAAAATAAAAAATATCAACATTAAGAAGCTGACATGAAGAAAGATAACACTACTTTATTCATACACTAAAGAGAATATACGTTCAAACAATCACTAAATCTCTTAATAAGTTCTTATTATATTATATAATAGGAACTTTTTCACCAGATTTATGTTTACAGCTATTATAACAAATATATAAGATAAGTTTCCCAAATTAAGAAACTCAGTCACTTATATTAACTAATGTGAGTTATTTTGCTATTAACATTGTAACATTAAAACATTTTTACTAAATTCACTTTTACTTCCTAAATAATAAATTTCGGAAATTAGATTTAAAAGCTAAATATTTTTAAATGTAAAAACTAAAGTCAAACAAACATAATTGATTGTATATCGATAACCATTTAATAACTTTCACATTTTTTAAGAAATGCTGGACCACAATCCAGAATTTTTCTGTTTCAGGTTCACAGGAATCTGCGGTCCAGTCCATGACCCTGTACAACTGGAAATGGTTTCCCTCTTTCCAAGCATAACAGTGATAAAAGATTCTTTAATTATATGAAAATATAGAAAAACTATTCAAAAGAAAATATGATGATTTATTTGAGATTGTTTATTACTAAAATAAAAAATTCTTTTTCTTTTGTTAAATAACATTAACAAGAATCAAACTCTAGATATATGGAACAACGATATGTTTTTAGGGTCTTTCAAATGTTCACTTTTTTTTTTCCTTCGAAATTGTTAATCACTTTACTAAACATAAGAAAATACTTTACCAAAATTTAAGTGCAAATAGTTTTACCTTGTTAATAATGTTGCTGAATGAAAATTAACATTTAATGTTACTCTCAGCTATTCAACTAAATTATAATTTTAATCCACACTAAAATTATAAAAAGTAATCATTTTTTTATTAAATTTTATTATGTTATATAATAGAAGAACTTGTAAATTTTCATCAAAATAAAATAAAATAAATTATAATAAAATATGTAAACAAATTATTCATAATTTTTTTTATTTAAAAATTAATATTATAATTATACAGTGAAAAACACGTTAAATTTGAAGTACTTTTTTCGATAACGAAAACTAAAAGGTTAATTAATAAACATAAAGTTATAAAAATATAAAAGATATAAAAGTATAAATAACAAATAGTTAGAAAATACACTCCATTATTATTTCATATAGATAAGGTATTTCCTAATGTAAAAACACTTTTACATTAGACAATCACAATGTAGACAATTTTGTTAGTTTATAGTGGTGATTTACGATTGTTTACTTTGTAGAAAATTTTATGGTAAAGTTTTTATTTTTTTAATTATAAGCAATAAATATTTTTTTTTGTATGAAAAATATTTCATCCAGATAATTTTTAACTTTTTTTAATTTTTTATTGTTTTTTTTAATACGCTAATGACTAAGTGTGTCGATAAAAAGTTATTTAATCTTTATACTTTTGGTTAAATGGATATATCTATAGAAAAATATTTTTAAATTTTTATAATGTTGGTTATGGAGCTCTTAAAATTTTATATTAAGTAGTTTAATACGTTGGTTTTGTTCATGAGGATAAAAGGTAGTATTGAATCATATTTTTTTTTAGGTATTTAAGTGTGAGTTTAAGTCTCACATTGGGTAAAAATAAGAAAGTTGAGCAATATATATAAAAAAAGAAGATCCATAGACCTAATGCTTTAAGGGTTTGAGTTGAAGGTGATGTCAATCTATTATATAGGTTGACTCTTATCTCATTGTTGTAAGATCTCCCACAGGTTTCCCCCTCATATTCTTCCAACAAGTGCTATCAGAGTCGTTCCCTTATATGTTAGCTCAGTTTTAATTCTTTGAGATCTCCCCAAGGGATGAGAAAGTTGAACAATATATAAGAAAGAAGACCTAGACCTAATGCCTTAAGGTTTTGGGTTGAAGGTAGCGTCATTCCCTTATATGTTGGCTTTGTTCTAATTCTTTAAGATCTCCCCAAGATTTCCCCTCTCGGATTCTCACAACAATTGGTATCAGAGCCAGAATGAGATCTTGGAAAACACCGGGAAGACAACCAAGAATGAGAAAGTTGAGAAGACTCATAGACCTAATGCCTTAAGGTTTTGAGTTGAAGGTGGTGTCATTCTCTTATATGGGTTGACTCTTATCTCATTATTATGAGATCTCCCTCAGAATCTCTTAACATTTTTTATTGATAGTATAATATCGAGGATATAAATATTAAAATTTAGTTTTTTTTTGAAAAAAAAAATTATTTTTAAAGAATATGTTTTTTATATGAATAAGGAATACAATATTAATATTATAATCTTATCCTCAGTTACAAACAAAACAAATATGTGAGATTTCACATCAATTATAAATATGATCTTTTAATAATTTATAAATAAATACAAATCTCACATTTTAAGTTGGTTTTGTAAAGTTGAGTTATGTTTAAAGTTTAATGGTATCAGAGTCTATCCTACCAAAACTGTTAGGCTACCTGTTATCGGCCGTTATCAGACCACCTTTAATATATAGCTCACACAAGAGTTAAGCAGTTGAGAGGGTCTTTTAATATATAGTCCACACATGAGTTAAGCAGTTGAATGAAATGTGTTGAAGATCTTATATCAACTAAAAATAAAATTTTTCAATAATTTTATAAAAAACCTCACTTTACAAACCAATTTTATGAAATTGATCTATACTTAAATTGCATTTGATAAATTTTTCTTTATGTATTTATAAGAGTAGAGCGTACGTACAAAAAGGACGGTGCAACATTTATCCATTTACAGGATAGTAATATTGGGATTGGGAAACTCCATTTCAACTTTAAAGGAAATTGAGAAGTTCATCATGCATGAAAATGGTGAGGTGGCATATATATCCTGAAGTATGAGAAAAGAAAAGATTACGTGTATTGCCTTCAGTGTTACGTTTAGACGGTTCGCCTATTACCTTAATCGGTCCCTCTGTTTCTCTGTTCTGTATATGTGGCAGCCAATGCATGTTGGTTAGTGGAATCAAGCATGGTAGCCTTGACATGTTCAACCCGATGACTTATATAATCAAGCAAGTCTGGAAAGGAAAATGCAAACAATGGGGTGTGAGAGAGATTGAATAGTAGTTTTGCATACTTTTGTTACAGTTTTATTTAGCTATCTAATTTGAGAGAATAAAGTTGGAGCTAGCTAGCAAAAAGGAAAGGTTCGCTCAGTTTGTTATAAAGTTTCCATTATCTGCTAAAGGTATTTTTGTTTCTTTTGTCTTAATTCAAGAATGAAAATGCAGGATCTACACCTCATTAGAACATATTTTATTTTTGTTTCATTTTTAATCTCTATCCTTATGTTTCTCTTTTAATTTTGTTCATGAATATAATGAGAATGGACTGAATATTTTTCTCTGAAAATAGATCCAATGTTGGGACTTTAGTAAAATCATAACTTTTATTATTTAGAAATCCCCTCAAGTTTATTTTGTCTTGTTCATCATGAGACTAAAAATATGCATTGCAGTAATTTTTTTTTATTTTTTTTTTATTAACTGTAGATTGAGAATCAAAATGAATTTCCACAGTGGCTTTCATTTTTCAGAAACTTACTATTCACCTGTTTTCTGTTTAATGTTTAAGGCTTTGGTTTTCTGATGGAAATGGAGAAGCAAAACAGCATCACACAGCAGACTCTGAGACCAAAATATGATTGTCTTCTATTTGGTAAGTCTTCTAATCAGAACATAGTACCAGAAAATTTCAGATTTGTGCATGCTGCTGTATAACTATGTATTATTTTGCAGATTTAGATGATACTTTGTACCCTTTTGATTCTGGTCTTGCAAATGCAACTCACCAAAATATTAAGGGTAAGAGACTGTGCATTATTCTCATTGGAGCTTTTGAACTTGCTGCTGAATTGTAATATTGACATGATGGAAATTTTGATTTTTAGACTACATGTTGGAGAAACTTGGCATAGAACCAAGTAAAACTGATGAAATGACCAATCTCCTTTACAGTAACTATGGAACTACTCCTGCTGGTCTAAGGGTGTGATTTCCTCATTTTGTTTACTTATCATTTTCTATTGAATAAGTTTTAGTTGTTAAATTCTAAGAATAATAATAATTTCTTTATTGTCATGATTTTCACTTTCTATTTAGGCAATTGGATATGACTTTGATTATGAAGAATATTACAGGTAGTGTTGCTTCTTTGTTTTGCCCAATCACTTTCAGATGGCTAATGAATGTTTCTTTTTTTCAATCCTTGTGTCTGTTTATTCTGAAATGGTGAGATTGACTCTTGAAATTTTGTTTGTAGTTTTGTTCATGGAAAACTGCCTTATGAGAACTTAAAGCCAGATCCGGTTCTTAGGAATCTTCTGCTGAGTCTGCCTTATAGGAAACTTGTAAGTTGTTTATAACAAAAATGGAAACAAATGAACAAGGGTGCAAAAAGATATACACATCACATTATGGCATTCAAAAAATCATATAATTAGGTGAAAATCCAAAATATTTGTATTTTAATAACTTTTTTTCCTTTTAATTTAAAATATTTATATATTATTAAAATGGTTAAATCGGTATTTTTTGGAAGGATGCGAAAACCTTTAAGTTGGTGATTATTGGTATTTCCAGCAATACCCAAATTTTAGTTTTTAATTTTTTTATAAATAAATAAAGAAGTATAATTTTTTCACAAAGAACATTTCTATAGTCATTCCTATCTATATTGTGTTTCAGTTATCATATTACATTACCTATTAAACTGTTCAAGTTCAAGATAGTGCAATAATCTATATAAATGTGTTTTTAAAGGTTTATTGACATTTGAGCTTTCTTTCCAAATTTCTTTCATTTTTCTTATTTTTGTTAAAGGGCGTGTGAAATTTAAGTTTTAAGTTGTGGGAAAATATTGTAGAAAATCATTTTATAATATTAAATATATTAAATTGTCTAATATTATTTCTTAAGTGGTTCTCAAAACTTGGAGTGTCATATTTCTCGTACCTAAAATGATCACAAATTTTTGGTTTTTGTCTTGATGAATATTTTATTCACTTACATAGCTATATTTATCAAAAGTTTTACTCTTTTAATCCCTCTCTCTTTATTTCAATACTTGTTTTTGTCAATAGATTTTTACAAACTCAGACAAAGTCCATACTATTAAGGCACTCAAAAGACTTGGATTGGAAGATTGCTTTGAAGGAATCATATGTTTTGAGACCCTCAATCCCATTCACAATGACACTGTGTATGATGATGAAAAGAACATAGAGGTTTCTGGTTCAAAGGCCACTCATCCAACACCTAAAACTGGTCCAAAATGCTCAGAAATCTTTGACATCATAGAACATTTTGCTCAACCTGATCCCACTACAGTCCTTCCAAGGTCACCAGTTATCTGCAAACCATCAGAACATGCCATTGAATTGGCTCTCAAGATAGCCAACCTTAACCCAAAAAGAACAGTAAGATAATCAACCTTTCTGTGAGTTGTGACACAATTGTGTTAACTTTCACAATAATTATTTTTGGTTTAATGTTTATTAGTCCTTACAAACATCATACATTTTGATTTTATCATCTCTAGAAAAAAAAATCAGTAATTTGTGTCTATATAAATGTCACATTGTCATATTATCATTCAATAATGATTGGATTTTTTTAAGCATTTATATTTTTAAAAGAACATTTATTTTATCACCAAAGAAGTAATGATAATTAAACACATATAAAAAGGGTGTCTATCTACATAAAGGTCTTCCATATAGTACAATGTTTCAATTCATCAGAAACCAAGTCCTTTAACATAAAAGAATAATGCACAATTTAGAATCAATGCATCAAAAAAAAAAAAAGGGAAAAATTTAGAATCCAAAATTTTTGTTCTGTTTAAACTTGTACCTCTTTTACCTGATGCTGTTCTTTTCCACGTTCAGTTGTTCTTCGAGGATAGTGTCCGCAACATAGAAGCTGGAAAACGAGTGGGTCTTCACACTGTGCTGGTATGTGTTGTTGGTAACTTTTCTGTGTACTATAAACTCACTAATTGAAAGGAATTACTGATTCTTTATAAACTTGCAAGGAACACTATTTTTAATGTTTTTTTTCTTAAATAATTTTTTTAATTTCAAATTTTACCCCAATTAATATTGATACCTTTAAAAAAAATGATTTTTATCAATTTGGTTCTACCATTATCTGTATTACTTTCGAATTAACATGAGTTTTTGATTAAAAAAGTAATAAAGTATGCGTTAGTATGAAATAAGTATATTTATTATATTTTGGTTTTAAAAAAATTTAAAAAATTTAAAAATCACCTATCTTGATTTAGTTTACATTTAAATTAGAAGAGAAGAGAGGAAACTGTGATATGAAAGATTATACATTAAATTAAAAAAAATGAAATTGCAATAATATAATAAAGATTGTAAGAAGAAGTTTCCTTAACAATTTTGGATTTCCTTTAAATGAGTTTGAACCCACCACTAAGTGTAGTTTGTATGAGACTCTATATTCTCATTTATTGCTACATTCAGGTTGGAAAATCCCACAGAGTTAAAGGTGCTGATTTTGGCATGGAAAGCATTCACAACCTTAGGGAGGCAGTGCCTGAACTATGGGAGACTGAAATAAAAGTACAAGTTATTGCATGCCCTGGGACTGAGAAGCTTGCAGTGGAGACATCAGTTGTAGCTTGAGAACTTGCAAAAATGATCCCTTTTATGCCATTAATAAATTTAAGGGTTAATTACAACTTTTAGTTCTGAATTTTGAGATAAATTTAGTCTTGGTTTTCTAAAATTTTAAAATTTTATTTTAGTCTCTCAAATTTGAAAAAAATACTTTTTTAGTCTTTGGGTAATAAATTGAAGGAATCAAACTTAATGATTTTCTTAAAACTAGTTATACCCTTAAATTTCAGATACTGACATTTTTTTTTAAAATTTGAGAGATTAAAATAAGTTTTTTTAATTTGAAAACCAGAGTCAGATTTATCTTAAATTTATGGGATTAAAAATTTAATTAAACCTAAATGCTGAAATAAAGAACTAAAATGAGAAGCTTCCCATCTTCTGTTTCAGTGGTTATATAGTTGATAATTAAGTATGGTCATTTGCTTTTTTGTAATAAAAACATTAACTTATGTTATTGTAATCTTGTACTTTTCAGTTTATCATGCCTTTGTTTTCTTCTTTTAATTTAAGTAAAAAAAAAAACATAAAGAAAAAGTTATTGTACTCAATGCATTTTTTTTTTCAAACTCAACTACTGTCAACTAAAATATAAATAAATTTTAATTATCTTTATTTATTTTCAAAAATACGTTGTAGTTAATGGAAGTTATATTTTCATTTACTTTTTATACAGACACCTTATGAAATATTTTTACAAATAACTAATAAAAATAATTAACTTTCTTTATCATAAGTTTTAGTTAATTATTCGAATACAGAGAAATTGTGTTCTTATAATAAAATGAAAGATCATTTGTTTAGATTGCTTAAAAAAAAAACAACGACTATAAATAATTAATGTTCTCATTTAGAATTTTATAGATTTAAGGATTAGTTATATTTTTAAATTTTGAAAATAGAGTATTTCAGTTTTAAGTTCTTTGAAATGAAATAAAAGAGGAAGAAATGATATTAGGTACTGCGGAGACAAAAGCATTTGCTTTGCTTTGGGGGAACTCTAGAGATGAGGGTGTTTTTTTTTTTTTTTTTTTCTATATGGTTGTGAAAAAATAACTATTAGCTTTAAAATAACCAAGATTTTCACATATCTTTTCTTCCACATTGCTGATTAGAAACTTTGAGTATGATTTTAGATTTTTACATTAATTTTCTTTTAGCACCAACCTATGATCAATTTTTTTTACAAATTAAAAAGTATTTTATTAATCAATAATTTACTATCAATATTTTCACTATTCAATATTAGTTTTATAATTAAAATATTTTCAAATGATTTTTCCAAGCAATTTATAAGAGACCCAAAATTGCAATAAGTAGAATATATATATATTAAATTATTTTTAGAAACAGTAAAATGTTTCGGTAAAATGTTTCGGATATCAATAATTCATTCCAAATATTTTCATTATCTACTAATATTTTCGTAGTTGAAAACATTTTAAAATAATTTTTGCAAGTTGTTTGAAAGAAATAATCCAAGGTTAGGATAAAACTTTTATTCTAGTTCACTCTAAATACTAGGTTAATCTAATTATTTTTTACAAATTATAAAGAGTTTCATTAATCAATGATTGATTGCAGATTATTCCGACTTTTTATTTAGAATGAATATAAAAAAATCACTTTTGATTATCTCATTTATTTCTCTTTAAGATAGAAAATGAGTATTTTTTTTCATGAAGCAATCTAGAGCCTTCTCAATACTCTTTAAATGTCATTTTGACTAAACAAATAGTTGTTTGAATGATTATAAGAAAAAGCTTCATTAAGAATACAAACACCTTCCTGATTAAAGAGAAAGAACTTCACAAAGTGGAGGTTTTACAAGTAATAAACATCCTTTCTACCATCTTGTTACATTAAAAGTAAAAGATCTTACACTAAAAGAAGCTCTATAAAGCTATTGAATGCAAAGAGCTTTTAATTTACATGGATTCACTCACAATCACTTTGAATCATTAGGTTTTTTCTACATGGGAAAGCTTCATACTTGAGTCCATAAATCTCTTTCCATAATTCAAGAGTTATTTGAAGATCAACATCTTTACCTTGTGACCACATAATAGAGCCTTCAAAGGTCAGGTTGGTGAAAAAAAAATACCTCACAAGGTTAGAATAAATGTGAGTAGTCATCTTCAGAAAATGTTTGTAAAGTTTCCACACACCTTTACTGAGAGGTGCACCATGTTGATAAGAATCGACAAAAACCTTCTTATACACGTCCTCAAGGACAACATGCATGGCAATCATAACGTCTTATATTACACAATTAGACATTTATATTACACAGTGAATTCATTAAAAAGAGAACAAACAAAAATCATCATATCAACAATTTAGTACTAAATTAGACATCGGTAGGAAGCCTTCTTCCATAGAAAAGCTTTAAACAGGGTTGAAAAATGTAGAACTAATTGAAAAGTCTAGAAAAGAAGAAGAAAATTTTACAATCCTTATAAGCACAACTGGGACAAAATCTTTAAAGAAAGACTACTATATACACTTAATTCTTCTTTTCAATCATATTGTAATGATAAATCTTCATTTCAAAAATATCAAAAACATCACTTTTTTTTATGTTATTATCCACCACATAACAATGACCTAAACAAAGTGAAAGAAGATATGTTTTTAAAATAAATGCCCTTACTCCTCTTTTGAAAAATTATTATAAAAATAATGGGCATTGTTTTGACACATTTTCTTGCAGAAACAACTTTCTTAAGATTCTTTTAATAAAAAAATTTATTTGACTTTTGTTTAATGTTTATTACAAAATGGTGTTTGTAATTAAACACAAAGTTTGCAATCGCTGAATATCATGCAATATTTGAGGACATATCTTTCTCAAACTGTAGGGTATTGTAAAATATGTTTTGGCCAAGTTCAAGAAGGGTGAATTGAACACTTGAAAATTTTCGCAAACTGTTTGGGGAATGAATAATTTTTATAGAAAACTATTCAAGAAGATATGTTAAGCAAACAACAAAGGTTCAACAAACAGTTTCAACTCAATCTCAATCAACTAGATACAATAAACTGTAACCAGAAAACAGTTCTTGAGAACACAGTATACTGTAAAAGCAGTCCTTGAAAAATTGAATAAAAAAATCAAAGAATTAGATCTAATTCAAGTTTGTGAGGAATTATTGATTAAAGAACTTTTTATCCGCCAATACAAACTATGTTTAATATATGAAAACTATTTTTATTTAATAAATGTGAAAGATTAATTTTTTTGGAAAGCAAACTGATAAACAGTAAACCCAGTAAGTTGTGAAACTGCAGATTTTCAGAAAACTGTTATTAATAGATTCAAAACTTGTTAAGAGTAGATTGTGTTTAATCAGATTATATGTTTTCAGAAGTTATTAAAAGTTTTCAGTAAGTTGATGACATTATTCAATTAGCAAGATTCAGTAGATTCTGAAAATTCAAGATTTAACAAGAACAATCAAGAGAGAGCAAGAGAGATTCAAGACACATCAAATTTATCGTGATTCATCCTTCCACAAGGGTTACGTCCAGTCCCTTACACCACTGTAAGGATTTCCACTATAAAAAGATCAAACTAGACCAGTTTACAGAAAACAACAACTTGCTCCCCGCAGCAAACAATCTGCTGAACCTACAGCAGAACCCAGAACTATACAGACTCAACTGTATATTCTATAAAATCCCTTGCTGATCCCCTCAGCAAGTTACAACCTGTACAAAACCCACTGTACAAACATAATTACCAACCCAGGTAACTCACAACAGAATAAACTTCAATACAGTGAAAGAATTATCACAGTCTCAGCAAAACAAGAACTTTTATACAACAAATTACAATAGTAATGAAGAAAGGGAATAAAAGGCTTAGTGATGATTGAATCAGTGAAGAAACTGTCTCAGTCAAATCAAAGCTCCAGTAGTAGTTCGAGTAAAACAGTTCTTGATGAAAACGTTGATTGATCTTGATCACTAGACACAAAGACGCTTTTGCTCTCTTTGAAAACTCAAATGTTCTTGCTCAGAAAATATTTAGAATGATTTCAATAATATTTTCAAAAACCGCACCAAATATTTATAAACAACTGTCTTAAAAATTCAATCGATTGTTTTAGCAAACAGTAGATTGTTTTTCTCGAGTTAGTTAAAACAGTTAATCAAAATGTAATTTATGATTTTAAGGATTTCTCAAATCTTTTGTTAGTTTAGAAAATACTTATGGAGCTTATCCTTGATTAAGATTGCATGCATCACTGATTTAAACTCAAACTTACCCCACAACACACAATCCTAGGTTCTAGACCAAGTTCTTCAATCTTCATGAAATCTTCATGCATTCCACATATGATCATAGGGTCTTGAACTTTTTTACTTGGTTGGCTTCATCAAATCATCACAGCAGCCCACTGGTGCTAACAGGTATGATTCAAATCTGTCTCCAAGACTGTAGACAAGAACAAATAGGTCACTGATTTAGAGTCTTGATTTCTAGCCACGGAGGTTTTTGATCGCTCTCTAGGCCGACCCGAATAGAACTTTCTAGTCCCCTATCTCATGATAGGCTTGTTCTATTTATTCATTCGTTTGTCTTGGAAAGCAACTAATTCTGGTACCAAAATTGTATCTAAATTATATAACTACATTCCAATATTTTACCTACTCCATCTAACATATATTGTTTTCAAGTATTTGAATCATTATTTGAATGTTAGTTACTTGAAATATTTGATTCCCTCTTTAGTTATGAGAATCTTAACAAATTATTATCCCTCACAGAATGGTTGATCTCACTAAAAGTGAGTATATACATATTGGGCCCGCACTATCTGCAACCCATTTTCATGGATACATAGATCCTTTTTAATACTTCTTTTATACTAACAACACCCCTTGGGCCCAGGATGTGTTAAGGAGATTGGGCCAAATTGGACTTATTTGGGTCTCTAAACAAACTTTTGGGCCCAAGTTTAAAATTAGAGAATATCACTCTAGAGACTTTGGAGCTTCAAGATTTCAAGACCTCTACTTGTAAAAATTGCATATTGTAATGTAGAATTTCTTTTAGACCTTGTATTTTGGACCATAGTGAATTTAAATTTTGAGCCTTGTATTATTTTGGCTAAAAAGTAGACTAGTTTGTCTTGAAACTTGGAGGTAAAAAGCTTAAACCCAAGAGAGACAAGGAAGGAGTTTGCGAAGGGCTTAGGTGACGTGTTCAAGGGTATGTGATATGCTCCATACACATCCTATGTATGAGGATTCTCTCCAATCCTAACTTGACATGTGTCAACTCCTTATTGGAGAGGATTGGACTTCATACACTATAAATAAGTACCTCATGTAACTCAATTTTTAGCTTTTGAATGAATAAGAATTGAAGTGTTGTCCAAATGCATTTTCTTGTTCTATATGCTCTCTCTAGACTAGTCTCAATTTTCAAGACTCTCTAGTTTTTTCCTAAGAGTGTTGACCTAACCTTACTCTATTTCCCTTTCTAATCCATCTCACACTTCTAAAACTCCGTGAATTCCACTGCATCATCTTCAAACAACATCATTAAAACGTAATCTTTGAAGAACTAAGGATGAAGCATGTAATTGAAGCTAAAATTGCATAAGATCTTTTTCAATTTTAAACTTGGACCAAAAAATTTGTTTGGAGGCTCAACGAAGCCTAATTAGACTCAATCTCCTAATAAGCTTCAGATCAAAACTCTAGATCCCAAAAGTTTGTTTGGAGACCCTATCAAGTCTAGTTAGGCCCAATCTCATAATGATTTGCAAGAAGTATATGACAAACACTTAAGGAGGTTGGTACAAGTGCAATGTGCATGTTGAATTATTCTTTACAAATTCTAAAGAGATTCATATATGAATAATTCATTACAGATTTTTCATTACTCACATGTCTTTTAATAGTTAAAAAATATTTTAAATTAGTTTTTGCAAGCCACTTGAAAGAGATAGTCAAAGGTTAGTATAAGTGCAATAAACAACATAGTCATACTTAAGACTTTTATCTTAGTTCATTTGAACATTGGATTGATTTAATTTTCCTTTTACAAATTATAAAGAGTTTCACTAATTAATAATTGATTATAAGTATTCTCACTATCACTTCTTGTATAGAATGAGTACAAAATGTCACTTTTGGTTATCTCATTTATTTCTCCTTAAGATAGAGAACAAATTTTATTTTTCTACATAACAATTGTTTATATGATTACAAAGAAAAACTCTTGATAGAAAGGATATAAACTAGTTCTTGTTAGAGAGAAAGATAACTTTTCAGAGTAAAAGTTTTACGAGTAATGAACACTCCTTCTATCATCATCTTATTAGACACATTAAAGATCTTAAAGTTAAAAAATTATAAGACTATTTATTGTATGGAAAGAGCTTTTACTTCACATATATTCACTCATAATCCATTTTCATTAGGCATTTTCTACAGCCATTTTCATTAGGCATTTTCTATGGGAGACTTTCATACTTAATCATATATATACCAAAAATAATACTTCAATTTGTCAATTATGATTTTTTTTTTTCACAAACAGAAGTCTTTTCTTTAATAAACACAAGATTTAAATGATAATATGTTATAATCAAACCAACAAAATTTCTAACTTATAATTGAATCCCGTGTTCAGAATAGTATAATATGAAACATTTAGAAAATTCCCAACCCAAAACAACCAAGCATCACAGGTGAAATTCTTCGTTGACACCACTGGCAGATAGTGAACTAACTCAAGTATTATGAGATTCCACACAATAATAATAGAGAAAATGCTAAAAAGAGAATGACAATTACGTGTCACTAGCATGCCTCTAATATAAAACACAGAATCTACATCACAGTCTCATTATAATCGACATAACACACTTAAGACATTCTTATGCATATGATTATACCCATGTTGGATTTAAAAAAATACTTCATAAAGTACAAATCTTCGTTGTGCAGATCTATCTTTGTCTCAGCACTGTTTTCTCTTTGGATGTACAAAGATGTTCAACTTGATTACCATCAGCTCTGTTCCGATCACATATATAATTCTTCTTAATACAATTTCTCTGACATGGTAGGAACAGAAGTTGTTTTGCATTAGTACAAACACAGGAAAGGCAAAGGCAAAATCACTACAAACTCACATCAGCACATCAAAGAACTTCAAAATGTTTACTCAGCAGTGATGACCACAAAATCAGCCACTCATGTGAATCAGTCATCAACATCTTCTGGTAGACGAGCCTCACCAAACCATCTTGGTGGATCATAACCATGCCCACCTGAACACACATAACGAATTAACTTGTAACACATTTAAAACCAAACATGTAACTTAAAATCAGCACAAAAATAAGAACTATGCACAACACATATCAAAGTAATTGGTCGATCCAATACCAAGAGGATTGCATCGACAGAGACGCCACGCAGTCAAAACCGTACCCTTCACCACTCCATATCTCTTATAAGCCTCCATGGAATATTCACTGCATGTAGGAACGTAGCGACAGCTCTTTGGCAAAATTGGTGAAATTTCCCCTGCACACATCAACAATAGCATGTTTGGGTAGATAAAACTTAATCAAGCATTTATTCAATAATATTCTATAAGAACTTATTCATATAATAGCCATAGGATACTTCCGATACTTGTAGAATACAGCTAAGTACTTTACTTATCTTTTCCTAAATATTTTGTTTCAGCTTTTTTAACTGTTTTGGGTAGAAACTGGCTTTTCAAAAACCAAAGAAGGTTATCCATGTGTGCTTCCACGGTTAATCTTTACTTTTATAGCCAATAGAATATATATATATATATATATATATATTTTTTTTTTTTTCAGTATGACGAGAGATTACAAAATAAAAAACTTTATCATAAACTTTTTTCAAATGCCCATTAAAAATTTAATGTATTTGATAACTATTTATTTTTTGGAGAAATAATGCATCAGTTCAATGATTATTTTCATATTTCACTTTTAATACAATAATAGAAAAAGTTTAACTCCATTAATTTTATTTGAACTTTGTTAATGATTAAGGTTTGATTTTTAGTAATTATTAGTATTTGTATTAAAGAAAAAATTAATGTTTATTAAAATTTTATTTGAAGATTATAATTTTTTATTGTATTAAATACGAAATATATTTATACTTATTACAGTACAGTAATTACCCTTTTATATAATTACCCTTTTATATAATTACCCTTTTTATTTCTATATTACAATTTATATAATAAGTCAATAACTATAAATATATAAATTATATTACAATTAATTAAAAATTAAAGTAAACAAATATTTTGAACACAAATCATAGTTTCAATTTACAATAAATATTTTATATTGTGATACAGGACTTTTTTTAATTATTAAATTTTTTAATATTTTACATGTACATTTTTTTTTCTAACTTATCCTAAAGATATGTTATCCTTAAATTAAAAGAATTACCTATACACGCATTTGTATCATATTAAGTACCCCAGACTTCATAGAGTAGAGCAGAGCTTATTAAAAGGTTCTAAATGCTCACCAAATTCCAATGAAGTAATCACTAAGCACGTTTAGGCTACGTTTGGATTGATGCTTATAACTTATTTCGCACCTTTCTTTTTCCACGAAATGAAACCTCAATTTCATTCCATTAGAAAATATCCAAACAATAAAATGAAAATTTTAACTTTATTTCATTGCTAACTTCCCCCAGTTATGTTCATCTCCACTCCTTTTCCTATCATCTATCCAAACACACCTCAATAAAAATAAACAAACCAAACACACACTTCGTCAACAAAGAAATGAAAAGGCACATACAATACAATACATAATAATCACTGCAAAATTATAACAGAAATGACGAAAGAAAAATATTACTCTTGTAGAATCTCAACATGGACAGCGCAACTTTCACTCCTAAAGTTTTCACCTCGCCATCTGATGAAAAAATTAACAGTCAAAATTAAATTCTTAATACCTTAGCAGAGAGAGAGGAGAGTACCTTGGTCTGTTTCAGGGTTGGAATCTTCCTTCAATGCACGAACCAATGGGGTGTGATGATGTCGTAGGGTTGGGAAAGGATAGTGGCGTCGATTGATTTTGATTTTAAGAGAAGAGAGATTAGGGTTTTGAAATAGAGTGGGAGAATAGGAATTGGGAGGAAGAAAAAGATTGGCCATGGTGGCGCCGCTACACACGCGCCACCGCTATGATGCCGTCGAACCCAGCGCGCAGCGTTCTTCACGACAACAAAAATGCGTTATGATTCGGGGATATGCGTACAATTTATTAAAAAAAAAATAAATAAGCTTTTTCATTTTAGTATTACGATGGTTTTTCTTGTAGTTCGGTTGAATAATTTTATTTGGATTACTTTTTAAAAAATACGAGTCAATTCATTCTCTTTCGTCAAAGTCTTGAGTTAAAGTATATTTCTTATTAATTGAGAAAAAAAGTTACTGGGCATTACAGTAAAGGTAACCATGAGTTTGATTGAATATTTATAAAAAAAAAATTGATTAAATTGAGGTCATTCAAAATATTAACTAAGATTGAAATATCATCATAATATTGGCTAAAAAGTTATTTAAAAGAATTAAGATTCAAGTTGATTTTATTAATCTTTTGTTAATCATACATGGCTTTATGCCCTGTCTAAGGTTTATTTTTTTTTATAAATAATAAAAAGTAATTTCTCAATATTTCCCAACGTATTTTTGAGATTATATTTATACTACCTGGCATGTAGAGGCTTAGAGATTTTAACATATGGGAAGATAATATATATTGTTTACTATTCGAAAAAAAAATAAAAAATAAAAAAAAAAATATATATATATATATATATATATATATAATAAAATTAGTTATAATTGACTAAACGATGTTTTGGATATTTAGTCTAGATTTAACCATATTTATATATAGATCAATAATCTTTTAGATTTTTTTTCAATTTTTATTAATAGCTCGGTGATCTTTTTTGAGACATAGAATCAGATTTTTAAAATATCACTTTTTTCTTTTTAAGAAAATCACGTTTATTTTTGATAAAAGTATTTGGTATTTATTACGAGTTAGGATAAAACTATTCTCAAATTAAAAGGTTGATGGTGCTTAATAGAAGTAAAATGTGTATCATTATCACCAAAACCTAAAGATAGATTCATTAATCGGCAGAGCCTTAAAAGCACGTAGACTCTTTTTCAGAAAAATTAGGAAAATCTCTAGAACACGATAGTTGGAATATAATATAAAATTGACAAAGATTTGGAGTTTATGCACAACCAATATCATCTCGAGTTAAACTACCATCAAGTGGAGTTGTAAACTCTCCATGAGCAACTCATGATACTAAATCAGGATTGGAATACCCACTAGTCCGAACAACACTTGCAGGCTAGAGCTCAACACACCAAACTAAAAACACAGAGTAGATCGTTGAGTATCGTTAAAGCCATGCAGGAAAACAACCAACAAGGATACACCTAACACGAGGTACTCAATCCCAAGTGCTAGTAGAGACGAAAACACAACAATTCCAAACAAACTCCTAATCCTGAACTGTAGATCGAACTAAAACTATAACACAACTTACAAATTGGACAGAAGAGTCCTCTCAAAGAGAATTAAGAGCATGTGATTACCAACAACATTTTAAGGTTGTTTTGATGCCTTTGTTAACTAAGAGAATGAAAAAAATAAAACTATTTCATCTAAGTTTTCAAACTCATTGTTTTCCAATTACAATCAGCTAAAAATCCTATTAGTAAAAAGTTAATCGATTTAAATATGCTTTTAATTGATTGTTTTATAATTGTCTAATTGATTTAAACTGTTTTAGAAACATAAATAAATGCTTTCAAAAATTGTATTTTAACATAAAAGAGAAGAGAGAAAAAATGATATACAGATTACAGAACGTGTTGAGAAACAAGAACATTAAGCCATAAGTGATTTGCAAAAGATTTTTTTATTCAAGAAGAACCAAGAAAGTGTTTCTTGAAGCTCATCCATGACTGAAGATTGTACTATATTTGTTTAACATTACAAGGAAGTCATGCAATCAATTTTCTTCTACTAGTTTTCACTTTACAATTTCAGTGCTTGGTTTGTTTTCAATTTTACATTGGATAAAGGAGTTTTGTAACTACAAGTGCATAAGGATTATTCTTGTAGGGGTGCAGTAGGGTTCTACAATTCTTGTAAGGGTGTAGTAGGGTTCTACACTGTGTTTGTGTATTATTGCAGGATGCAAGATTGTGTTATGGGTGTATTAATTGAACAATTGTGTTCTATAGTGCAATTTCTTTGCTAGTTGGCAAAGAGACTAGATATAACTCTTGAGAAAGAGTTAAACAGTATAAATCTTGATATTTTTTCTCTCTCTTTACCTTTATCTTGATTTGTATTCTGTATCTATATGATTTTTGTACCACTGCACATCTTTTCAGTTGATTGTTCTTGGGATCCAATTGATTAATTTTTATTGTACTGTATTACTGATATTACTGATCAAATATGTTCTGAACTTTAATCCTTTGTTTTGAGATTGATTTAATTAGATTTGACAGATAACAGTTGTTTGACAATTGTATTGATTGTGTTTTCTAGATATGTACCTTGTCTTGGTTAAATCAATTTGTTGATTTTGTGATTTAATCAACTATTTATCAGTGTTGCCGATTTACTAAAAGACTATAATTGATTGTTTTACTAAACTAATTGATTATGATTTTCTTGTAAGATTAAGAAATTATTTCAATTGATTGTGATTCTTAAATTAATTGATTACATTCTTTTGTTGATTGTTTGACTTAGTAAAATTGATTGATTGTCTTTGTGATTCAATTTGTTGAATTTTTCAAACAATAATTTCTAGATTTCAAATTTATTGTTTTTCATTTACAATTGATTAATGTGTCTGAGTGAATTTTTGACAAGAATAATTTAATTGATTGATTGTTGGATTCAATTGATTACTTTTGAGTTGAGCTATATTGAATGCTATTTTAATTGATTGTTTTAGGGTTTTCAATGATTGTTTTGTGCAATTACATATCCCACAATAAATTGTTTTAATTGAAGAAATTATTTCTTTCTTTTAATTCTTTTACTGGTTTGCAAAAATATTTCAAAATTCAATTCACTCACTCTTGAACTCAGCCTAAAATTTTTTTCAATTGGTATCAAGAGTTGGTACTTGTATTTTACTCAGGTTTTGATCCATGGCTGAGAACAAGTTACCCTTTGTAGCGGGAGCCTCAATAAACAGGTCACCTATGTTTAGTGGTGTGAATTATCAATTCTGGAAAGTTAGAAAAAAAAAATCTTTATTGAATCAATTGACTGTGAGATTTGGAATGGAATTGTTAATGATCCATTTGTTCCCTTGACTATTGTGATTTTCCAAAATATAAGAACTATTTTTTATTGTTTTCTTTTGATGGTTAATGTCATAGATTTTAGTCTAGTCCCCTATATTTTAGATATATAGTGCCTATTTAGTAAGTCTAAGAGTTTTCTTAGGGTAATTATATGGAAAATGATATTTTGACACTGTTTTTGAAGGTTTCCCTATGGGGTCCGCGTAATTAAAAAACTTTTTTGAAATGTATGACAGTCCAAGTGGTTTCCTCTCTTTTCTCTTTGGACATGTGGTTTGCTGATAAGTACTTTTGAACTTGTCAAAGTGGAAATATTTCTAAAAAATTATGAAACTCTTTTAAAATGTATGATACCCACGTACAAGTAGTTTCCTCTGCTTTGATATGTGTTGCTGGGAAATACTTTTAAACTTATGTTACAAACTTTGGACGTGTGTTCATGTTGTTCTCGTTTTAAAAAAAATATAGTCTAGGTAGTTTTCTCTGTTTTGATATATGGTTTGTTGATTAAGTACTTTTGAACTCGTCTAACAAATATGAAAAATAAGAATATCGTGTGTTTATGTTTCCTCTCATTTTGAGAAAATACCGTTATCATGTTATGGAAAGTAAGAGCGTTCGAGTGTTTTCCTCTGTTTTAATATGTGAGTTATTGATAAGTACTTTTAAAATCCAAATGAAAAACGAAAAACAGATATAAACTTAACACATGTAAGTATATAAAAAAATTATTATTTTTTTATCATGTAATAATGTCAAATGGGTATAATGACATGTAAGTGTGTCAAAATATTATGGTCCTAATTATATTATTTAGCAATTATAATAAGTAATTTTCTTCTAAAGATTTTAACTTTATTAAGGGAGTCTTTTGTCTTAATGTCATGAACATTTTTTGGTCGACCTAAAATACAGCACAAGCACATAAATTCCTCCACTGCTACATGAATATCACTGGGTTCATTACAATTACTTCAATCATTTTATGACATTCATACAAAGAGGGATACGTTTCTCATCTTATTGTACAACCAAGATCAATATCTAAATTTATACAATACAAAAACATTCTGGAATAGGACATCACATCATGATTGAACACAGCACCAAACAACAGCAAAACACAACATTACACACATCTTTCTTAATCAAACTTAGACTCGGAACTTAGCCAAAACATGTAGAGGATTCTTCTTATGCTGAGTAATTCCTGGTAAAACTTCAGTATCAATATCTTCCTTTCTCATTCCTGCTGGCAATTCCCAATCAAATGACCTGAGAAGATTCGCTAGAATAAGATCCAGTGAAGCAATTGCCATATGTATACCAGGGCAAATTCTACGTCCAGCACCAAATGGAATGAACTCAAAATCTTGCCCTCGAAAATCTGTTGTATTATCTAAGAACCTCTCCGGTAAAAACTCATCTGGGTCTTTCCAAGCGTTAGGGTCTCTATGGATAGCCCAAGCATTCACATACACTAATGTCTTGGCTGGAATTTCATAGCCCTCTAAAACACATGGTTCGTTTGTTTCCCTTGGCACAAGTAGGGGCACTGGTAGATGCAGTCTCAATGTCTCTTTTATCACGGCCTTAAAATAGGGAAGCTTTTGAACATCATCTTCATATAGAAAATCCTTTTCACCCCCCAAATTCCTAATTTCTTCTTGAACTTTCTTCATTACTCTTGGATTTTTTAGTAGGGCGGTAATAGCCCAGATCGTTGTAGCAGCAGTTGTATCCGTTGCTGCTACAAGCATATTCTGCAGAAAAGAAATCAACACCTCATAATTTATCCAAAATATATTTTGACAAATAAACTTTTAAATTGAACTTGTCCAAGGGCTTTCTCTTTCCTATGTAATAAATTAATTGTGTTTGTCCTTGTCAATCCATACCCTTAATTGGTTTACAATAAAATTAGCAATAATTAAAATTGAACTCCCCTTACCACGGAAATTGGAGTATTTTGTCAAACTTTTTTAAGTAAGAACGAAAGGTATAAGTTTGGTTTATGGTGGATCTGTGGTGAAAAGGAAAAAGTGTGATGATACCCATATGTGGTAATTTGGCCCCCACAACTTCTTGCACAATCATTGACCAAAAATGAACTTGTCAAGTATAGGTTACTTATGTTATAACTTCCTCTCGCACGAAGAGAGAGGGTAGCAAACTCTGAGTTATTGAGGATGGACAAAATTTCTATGACGGAAGGGAAAATGACTAGTCTAGAGAGTTTGACTAGTACGACAAAGATTGAGAAAGTTCATGAAGTAAAGAGTAATATACGGAGAGAGAATACTGAATGTTGGCATGTTGAATCGTCAATTAAGGGGCTATGAGGGGATCCTTGCATGGTAAGTTTAGTATGCTTCCGAATTCTCACATGTCAAATTTCATATCTATTGATAATAACCCACTAGAACTCGAGAAGAGAAAGAAACTAGTAAGATCATATGTGCAACATCGATCTTATGATCTTATGAGTGTGTTGCAAACTACAATGACAAATTTTGGTTTAGGAAAGAAATGAACAAGGCTGTATGTACCACTTACAAAGCAGCACGAGATTAAATGATTAACTTTGAGGAATGGAAAATAAGAGCAAGAGTTAGCTAGGGTGCAGGAAAGGGAAGCAATCACTAAACAATCCTTCTAAAGTGTGTTTGGATTGAAGGGTATATTTGATGTTTAAGGATATATTTGATGTGAGGGATATAATTTACAGTGTATATGTTTGAATTAAAAGAAAAGTAATGAAAAATAAAAAAAAAAATTATAAAAATTTGTAAGTGATATAAAATATCTAATTAATAAAATAAATTATTTAATAGATGATAGAAATAGATATAACTTATAAAATAAATTCAAAGTTAAAAATAAATTAATATTGTTAATATTATTATTTTTATTTTCTAAATTTATTTTAATTTTATTATTATTATTACTTCTATTATTATTTAATAATTTTATTATTTTTATTATTGTAATTATTATTTAAGATTTTATTCTTATTTTTAGTTTTTAACATTAATATTATTAGTATTTATTTTTATACTTTTATTATTATTTTATAAATTTATTATTACTATTTTTAAGTTTTTAACTTTATTAATATTCTATAGTTTTATTATATTTATATATTTAACATAAAACGTATATTAACAAAATATTAAATTTATTTTTATTTTATTAATCATTTTAAAAATTTTATTTTATTATAAATTAAATTATTATATATATATTTTAATAATTTATTGTTTTATAATAAAAGAATAAATATTATTGCTATATTTTATTTAAATGTAGTCAAATTAGTTTTTTTATTTAATTAAAAAACAAACTTTCTTTGCAAATCTTTGCATCTATTGTGAAAAGTTTAAGAGGCAATTTTTTTCAGTTTTCGTAAATTAGGTATCAAAGCACATGAATATCCTGGTAACTTGGACCTTAGCTCCTTAATTCCCAAACTTTAAATAAAGATTAGAAGTGTTGGAAGACTTTTTATGCATTAAACTTAACAACAGTTAATTTGTCAAGGGGCATATGGTTTTGTTCAGTGTGAATTTGAATAGCCTAATCACTACTTTTAATAATGTTAATTATAGTTGTTATGAGTAAGGGAATGAATTTAAAGAGTTTATTTTAAGACTATATATTGTACTATTTACTTTATAAAAAGATAGATCATAAATATGTGCATTGAAAATAAAAGTCTATTTTTCTCTCTTTCAAATGTTCATATTCTCTAATATCAAATTGTTGTTAGAGCTATGGCAAGTGATCAATATTTTGCCACTGTCTTGACTAATAAAGGCGATAAATTATGATAATTTGAGTATTCAAATGAAAGTCTTTCTTAGATTCTCAAGATGCTTAGACGGTGGTCCAAGAAGGTTTTGAAGAATAAGAAAATACAAGGGATATTCGGTTGTCCAAAATAACACATTGACACAAACACGATGACAACTTTGTAAATATTGTATCAAGTTGTTGATGGGTCAATTTTTTAAAAGATTGTTGGTATATCAACTTCAAAGAAAGCGTGGAACATTTTGGAAAAAGTGTTTAAGGGTGTCGATCGAGTTAAACAAATTCTTCTTCAAACTCTACGAGGTGAGTTATAGGACAGGAGGATGAAGGACTCTGAAGATGTATCTTGTTACATTACTCGGTTGCAAATGGTAGCCAATCAACTCAAACACAATGGAGAAACCCTCATGTATGCATGAGTTATGGAGAAAATTCTTCGATCATTGATTAATGACTTTGAAAATGTTGTATGTACAATGAAGGAGTTAAGAAATTCAGAAAAAATTACCATTATTGATCTCGAGGGTTCTCTTGAAGCACACAAACAACGAAAGAAGAAAAAGAAAGAAGAAAAAGAAACAAGAATTGGAGGAAGTCTTACAAACAAAGGTGACTATTGTGGAGGATAAGGTGATTTATGTGAAACACAACTAAGGAAAAGGATAAGATACGAAGGTCGTGGTTATGGTGGTAGCGGAGGTCGTGGTCATGGAAACAACAATGAAGAGAGAGAATAAACGAACTAGCTAAACTATCATGGACGATGCCATGGTTATGGAAGAGGTGGTCGTTCAAATGGCCCAAATGTCGAATGTTACAATGGTGAAGAATACAGTGCAAAGGATTGCTGTGTATAGAATAAAATGGATGAAAATAAAAATTTAGTCTAGGAAGATGAGACAGAAGATGAAGGGGTTTTCATGATGGCCAATGAAGACATCACTCTGGATAGTGACAAGTTGTGTTATTGGGACACTAGTGCTAGCAATCATATGTGAAGGCACAAACACCTCTTTATTGATATACAAGAGACAAAAGATTTACATGTGCCTTTTGGATATCCACACTAGTAGAAAAAAGACATTTAATCGCGGTTGTATAAGGCTTACAAACGCGGTTGTACAACCGCGATTGATTCAACCGCGATAAAAAGTACTGAAGATATAAACGCGGTTGTACAACCGCGATAGAAAATATAACATACAAACGCGGTTGTTTATTAACAACTGCCTTTGTAAATATAAATAATATGTTATTCCAATATTCTCATCATTCCATTGTAGTCTAGTTGGTTAGGGTACTTGGCTCTCACCTCAGAGACATGGGTTCAAGACCAAGGGTCTTTCCAGGACCACCACTTTCGTATGTCACTGGAAAAATTTATAAGGATAGAAAACGCAAAGTGAAAAAAAAACCCAGCTAAGAAATGAATCGGGATGCATAATATAATACCTGTCACAGTCTACTAGTTGTTGTTTACTGAGATTGAGGAGCTTTCCGGTGACAAGATTGAGGAGCTTTCCGGTTTCTATAGATCCTGTGGTAGTGTTCGTCGCAGCGAGAGAGAGAGAGACAAGAGAGAGGAAGAGGAAGAGGAAGACAATGCACTAGCAGAGGAAGGGGGAGAGGCAATGCGAGGAAGAGGAAGACAATGCACTAGCAGCAGCAAAGGAAAGCGAAGAAACATAGGGCACGCGAGGGGGAAAGAGTTTTTGTGCCCTAAAAAAAGAGATTCAAACGCGGTTGTTAGTGGCAACCGCGTTTGTATGTAGGATACGAACGCGGTTGCCACTAACAACCGCGTTTGTATCTTCCTGCAAAATAATTTAAAAATTGTTTTGAAGATACAAACGCGGTTGTTTCAAGAACCGCGTTTGTATCTCCCTGCAGTTTTCAATAATAAATTATTTATGGCTTATTATCGCAGTTCTTACGTCAACCGCCCTAGTATAGTCTTACTTAATTTCAAAAATGCCACCGCGTTGTTTTTAATTGCGGTTTATTTTTAACTGCGATGATATCCCGCCTTTAAATGTCTCTTTTCTACTAGTGCCAACAAAGGTTTTAGTCAAAGGTCAGGAAAAAATATGTTTTTCCCAATAATGTGGAAAAGAACTATGGAGGAGGTATTTTATATAATAGACTTGAAAAGTAAAATTCTTAGCATGAGACAATTATTGGAGAAAGAATGTTCAATTTTCATGAAAGATCGGGTATTACACTTAAATTATAAAAATGGTTGAGTGCTTGTACATGTGGACATGATGAAGAATTGAGAGTTCAAACTCAACTTAAAGAGTATACAAGAATACTGTTTGCAAGTCAACATGAAGAACAAAACATGGTTATGGCATTTACGATTTGGAAACTTACATTATGAAGGGCTAAATGAGTTAGAAAAGAAGAAAATGATCCATGGATTACATAACATGGAATACATCAATAAATATTTTGAAGGTTTTGTACTTGGTAGGCAAGTAAGGACAAATTTTGAAAAGAAGATAGAATACCGTGCAAGGAGATCTCTCGATATGGTTCACACCAACATATGTGACCCAATGTTCCAAAGTCTTTTAGTGAGAAAAGGTATTTTATTATTTTCATTGATGATTATACAAGGGAGACTTAAGTTTACTTTTTGAAGAAAAAAATCAGAAGCATTTGAGGTGTTCAAAAAATTCAAGGGGATGGTGGTGAAGACAACCAATTTTACATCAAGGCCTTATGGTAGGACACATGCAGATAATACGCGTCAATTGTTTTCACAAAGTATTGTGACGAACAAGGTATCAATATATTATTGACAACACCACACTCACCTTAGCAAAATGGCATCGCCAGAAAGAAGAATCAAACAATACTATGGGTTGATCAATGTTGAAAAGTAAATGCATGTCGAAGGAATTTTGGGCAAAATTAATGCAATGTGTTGTGTACATGCGAAACCAATGTATACATTCAAAGTTTGCGAGTGAAACACTACATGAAGCTTGGAGTGATCATAAACTAATTGAATCAAACCTTAAAGTGATTGATAGTGTCACCTACACACATGTACCAGACCAAAGAAGAAACGAATTTGATGATAAGAGTGAGAAATATGTGTTTATTGGATATGACAAAGAACACGAATGCTTTAAGTGTTTTATCCAATTGACAAAAAAGTAATCGTGAGTTGAGACATACAATTAGCGAATGAAAAAAACAAGTGGGACAGGAAGAACTAAATGAAGGCTAAACATGAGAGTCATGTAGCACCAATAATTACTACAATAACTTCTCAAGTTCATATTAAGAAGATGACCGACGTCAACCTAAGATGCGGCGCCTACAAGACCTATACTAGTCAGTTGATGAAGTACATTTGATTTGCTTATTAGCAGACCCAGAGAACATTGCCTTTCACGAGACAGTAAGAGATAAGAACTAGAAAGCTGCAACGGACGAATAGATAAAAACAATTAAAAAGAAATGAAATAAGAGATTTGGTAGAGTTGCAAAAGGATGTAGACCAATATGCGTATGTTTAGTAACTACAAGGGTCTGGCATAATCTAGCTTGGCCAAAACCTATTTACACTAACACAAGTCTAGGAAGAATTTAGGTCCTGCAATAGTTGCATTCACGTCCTTTTCATGTAGCATGCATGTTGTATCGCTTTGCTTATCCATTTAAGATCCATTTTGCTTAGAATTGGAAAGTGTGGCATATCTCATGATTTCTGAGATATGCTTAGGTTACACGGGGGAGTTGAATTGTGGCATTAGATAGTGTTGTGGTTTGGCTTTATAAGTTTCATTAGTGCGAACTATTTGACATACATACTTGTTTATGACCAAGCCAACATCAAGGTAGCTAATTTGGAGCTTTGTCACTTGTGACTTATAGTAGGGGAGTCCTTCATTTGGTTCTTTTGTCCCCTTTCTAATGTGATTGAGGAGGTGGCAGTCATTTCTAGCTTTCTAGTCTCACATGGTTTAACTGGTTTTTGTTGACCAAGTCATGAACAAAACTGTCAATTTGGAACAATGTTACTTATGGCTTAAGGTATTGGAGTCCTACATTAGGAGCTTTTGGTTATACAATTCAAAGGTGTCTGCTAGTGGGATTCTTGGCTTCATATGAGTATTTGTTTTGTATAGATTTTGTCACAATACCAATCTGGTTTGGAGGACTAGTATAAGGGTGTTTTCTTACAGAAGTGGATCAAGGGTGTGTTTAATTACCTCAAACATTTTGCAACTCCTATTAATAAGCATAGAAAGTTCTTTAGGAGAGAACTGTGAGTGGTTTGTTCTGGTAGTATGATATTTGAGTGCCTATTAAATTTTATGCCTCGATCAGAAAACATAAGAAACCACTTTCTATATGTACCTTCTTCTAGTTTTATAATTTTATTTGGATTGAGGCACGAGTACCTCACATAAAGTAATTTTTTAGTCGATAAAAAATATATAAAGACTAAAGCAAGTAATACCTAAGCGTAAAAATTAAAATATAAAAAGAAGATATTCGAGATCAAATAAGTAATTAAACACATAATATTTCAATTAGATGTTCTATCTCACCCCTAGTCTATATGTTTTTTCTTGGTGTCATATGCTGTTTTTTGTTACTCAAGTAGATAAATTAAATGAGGAAAGGAAAGGAACTACAAACCATGAACACAGCTTTGATATGATCATTTTCGAGATCTGCAGAAAACGAACGTTGCTTTTTCAGTTGAAGTAAGACATCTATTAAATCCTCGTTCTCCGGTGTCTTTCTGTTGGGATCCATGTGTTCATCAATGACTTCTTGGTAGAACGTATCCAACTCCTTGAAATTCCTTTCAAGACGAGCACGTAGTCCTGTGATTTTATCAATCCAACCCAAGAAAGGAATATAATCTGAGAAAAACAGCATGCCCAACATGGCTTGACACTCATTGAGTAGCCCATGGAACCTGCTCCTTTCTGTTCCTTCATCTTCATACCTGGTGGAAAATGAAGCAATATATGATAGTAAAGTTTGTGAAACATTTAATTAATTTTGGTATAGTCAATATGTACTAAAAAGTATGGAGTGCTATCTCTTTATTTTTTAAAAATATACTGAAATTTAGTCTAAATATTAGAAAGTTCTTTTATTATACTATATTTTCAAATACTAGAATGACAAAAGAAAAAAAAATGTTGAGTATCAAAGGAACAGAAAATATTTCCTTTTGATTTTTCAGTTTCAGGGCTAATAACGTGTTAACCTTTTTGAGATTCAAATGGAGCATTAGAAAAAATGATACAAAAAAAAAAAAAAAACAAGGCAAAAAATAAGCTAAGAAATCAAAACTAAGTGAGTTTCTTTGAGTGTGAAGATAATCCTCCATGTGTCTTACAATACCTTCTCCCAAAGGCAATTCTACATATAATAGTGCTGGTGAGGGACATGAGTGCATCACTCAAATTTGTAACCTTAGAAGATGAGGCATGCATGGATATTTTTCTTATCATTTGCTTGACCTCAAAGTGCCTTATTGAGGAAAAGTTAGAGACACGAATGGAGCTAAGGAGATGGACAACACAAAGTTTTCTGATTTCTCTCCAGTAACTATTGTATGGGCAAAATGCAATGTCAATCCCATTATAAGACAATTTCTGTTGGCCAAATAATCTAGGACGCCCACAAAACTGAAGGTCATGATCTTTCATTACCTCTTTGGCAAGTTTAGGAGAGGAAACAACGATGGCTGGCCTTAAACCTAATTTAAGGGAAAATATTGGCCCATATTTTCTTGAGATTTGCCATAGCTGAAGATAAAGAGCTGGATTATTCAGCTGATGAAGGTTCCCTATTATGCGAAGGCCTCTAGGACCTGGTGGAAGTGGTGGGTTATTCAAGGTTTTGCGATATTGGAGGAAGAATGAGAAAAACACAGGAACAGTAAGACATAGAATTAGAAGTGGGTACAACATTGTTTCTATAACAATGAGGAAGAAAACACTCTCGTGAGTCTTGTTAGAATCATAGGATCTATATAGGGGGCATAAGCATGTTAGATCAATCTCATAAGAATCTTCTAACAGTACTATGACGATACAATAATCTTTTAACAGTACTATGACGAGGATTTCAAAATATGCGTCAACGAAAAATTAAAGGAAGTAAAATAAAAATGCTTTTATATTGAGAGTGACAAGAACGAAAGTAAAACAAACTTAAGAGTTTAGAAATTATCAAATAGAAATTAAAATATGCTTTGTAAACAAAATATTTTGTGTTAAATATATGGGAATAGAATTTCTCCTTAAGAAAGATTTTCTAGAATGATCTAAGAATATCCAAATATTTTTTAAAATATGAATATTTTTAAAACATTTTTACTAAAAGTCCCTTACAAAAATGAACTTTCTACAATATTTTGTTAAAAGAACATAAAAAACTAACATAATTATTTAGTATTTAATGAAATGAATAACTTCAATTATGATTTGGTAAAGAGAGTCACAATTTCTTTCTTTCTTATAGGTGTGTCATTTATACCAGTAAAAAAAACGTATTTTATGTTAAGATAATACATCAGTTAAAACAGAACTCATGTAAACAAAAACGTGATGGTAATTTTGTAAATATTTAAAGAGATATTACGTCGGTTAACTCAAATCTGACGTAATTTATCACATTTTACGTCGGTTGTCACTCATAACTGATGTAAAAAAGACTGAAAGAAAAGTAAAAATTCAAAATTTGAAAATTTTGTAATGGTGCCAAAGATACTAAGTCAGTTTTAAGGTACCAACCGACGTAGTATCCAACCCATATTACGTCGGTTGAGACTTTACAAACGATGTAATATCCTCCTCTTGGCACGCGTGTGAATTTTGAAGAAAAATTAGTAAAATTTGGTCAAATACTATCCCAACCGACGTAGTATGTCCTTCAAGTTAAAATTAGGAATTTCAAGAGATATATTAACTCTTACGCTTACATTTTTCTCTTACGTCTCTTACGTTTTCTTCTCCTTCACCTTCTCCTTCACGTTCTCGTTCATGTTCTCCTTCACCTTCTACTTCACGTTCTCCTCAACCTTGTTGCCTCCACCTCAATCTCGGTGCCTTGTCCTCTTAGTCTGTGCGTGGTATCGCTTTTATTCTCACTAGTTTTCATTTGTATTCGCGTGGTGCAACTTTCTTTTCTCACTAGCTTTTATTTGCATCTTTGTTGTTCATTGGTTTTGCTAGGGTTCGAGATGGTCCATTTTCGACTGCTTCCACATTCATTTGGTGTACGCAAGCTTCTTGGTGGTCTCGGTTTAATGCTTGGTTCGACACCCCTTGTCTTTTCTCTTTGCAAGAGGTTAGCAATTTTGTAAAATTCATTAAAAATGGTTAGAAATTTATTTTTGACTCAAATTTTTTATCAGCATCTTGATTTAGTATATATTTGATGGTAGAGTTCTTACATTGTATAGATTTATCATAGATTTAGGGTTTCAAAAATTTAGGACGACAAAACTTCAAAAGGTCATAACTTTTGATAGAGAGCTCGAATTGAGACGCTCAAAAAATAAAAGTTGCTCGAAATGGGGTAATGAATTCGCTAGCCAATAGCCAAAGGCGGTTGGGCATCCAAAAATTTCAAAATTCCATCGTTTAGGATTTTTTTTTTATTTTTTTGTTATTTTTCACCTATTTTTTTATATTGTAGCCTTTTATTTCACATATCTATACTTGTTAGAAAATTCTAAAATATTATGTGGTGTTTTCTTGTATTGATTAGAAATTTATCAACCCATTACATATTTTTTTAAAATAACTTTTTACGTCGGTTTGTAGTTCCAACCGACGTAGTATCCACTTCTTACACTGTAATTCAATTATTTTAGTTGGGTATATAATGTCAGTTTTTATTTTTTAATCGACATTGTGGCGTACATATGACGTCGGTTGCATAACTGACGTTATATGTTCAAGACTTTCTATGTCGCTGACATTTTACGTCGGTTTCAGAACCGACATAAAATGTCTTCCAAAACCGACGTACAAGGCTCTTTTTCTACTAGTGTTCAAGACTATTTAATCATGAATTATTTTTTCCTGGTTCTAATTTCTTTATTTCTTTTTTATTTTAAATTTTGTTTTATTATACTTATACTATTTATATTATATTGTCGGGTAAACCAAGAAGGTTTATATTAATAAGTACAACCGTGGAAACTAAGATTACCTAAGATTCTAAAATTATCAACTAGCTTGGTCGAGAAAGAAATATTAGACAAGGTTGTAAAATATTAGGAAAGATCGAGATTGACATAGTCATATACATTATGTTTGTTTATGTAACTAATCAAGTAATACTGAACATCTAAACTAATTACCATGTCTAAACAATATACCATCTCAAATTCAATTGTAGTTTCAAACTAATTGTTAAGACCTAAACTCATAATACTAGCTTGAGAAAGCAAACAAAAGGGTGGAGAGGAGCTTAACTACTGGCCACGAGAACTCTAAACGGATGGAAGAAAAGTAACATCCTACTTCTTCTCTAAATTTCATAACAAATATGAGACGCGTAAGATATTTCACATGTGGGGGAGAGTGAAAGAGGCTTACATTGCAAGGAAAGTATACTTAAGGGGGAGTAGGCTCGGTTTTGAGGTTCTATGAAGTAAAGAATGTTGAGCATCTAGCAAAAGAACTAGATACGATCTGAATATTAGCAACTAAATTACATGTCAATTGCCCAAGGTTCAATAGAAACGAAGGAGAGCAGACTAATAAAGAGGGGATTCAAATGCAACCAGAAAAGAAAATGACAACTGAGCATACACAGACTGTCCAAAAATGGTCCTAGCCGAAGAGCGGTGACCATGTGATGCATGACCACTTCTGTGTTGAGTCCTTAAATGTTTAAGGCAACCTTGTCGAGCCTGTCCATAAATGTTCGCAGGGATTCCTTCTCTTCCTGCCGGATGTTTACCAATGCAATAGATGTCATGTGGTGAGGTTTGCTAGTTGTAAACTGAGAACCAAATTTGGTTACAAGGGTCTCAAAGGAATCAATCGACTGTGGAGGTAATCGGGTGAACCAGTTGAGAGTTACTCCTTTCAGGGAAGTAGGGAAAACCTTATACAATATGTTATCCGTCGTGTAAAGGCTTAACTGGGTGACATACACATCAATATGGTCATCTGGATCTGTCGACCCATCTTATCGGTCTAGCGCTGGGCTTTTCCAGTTAGGAGGCAATTCGGTCGCCATTATGTCATCTGTTAAATGATACTTCCTAGACGAGTTGACTATCGTGTTATGCGATGGATCACCTCCTCACCTGCCTTCCTGCCGAGAACCTTTCTCCTCGATTCGTTCTTCCCTATGAGTTCACTCTCGTTATTCCCTGTCGACTCTCTGCCTGAGCCTCTCATTTTCTTCCCGGAGCCTATTTAAGGCCCCGACCTGGTGTGCTAGATCCTCTTCATGCTCTTTCCTTATCAGCTCCTCCTTGATGGTTCTGTTGGCTTCCATCGTTCCTAGTTGTCACCATTGCTTCGTCAGGCTAATCTCAGCCCCACAGTGGGTGCCAAAATATTCTTGCAAGAGACCGGTTAGCTCCAACAACAACAAGGTCTTTGGTCGTTTCCTATGAATCATGGCTTTTGTCCTCTTCTCGTTCGTCCTGGTTGGTCTGTGAATTCCTGTTGATTGAGTTCTCCATACACTCAAAATCTCGGGTGGAGGTCTTGCATGCATTCTGACGCTCAAGTTAGAAAATGTCCAAATAACACAGGATAAAGTGGGATAGAATAACAATACCTTATCTCCTAGGATTACCTCCCCTTTTATAGTGTTTGAATGGGCTTTCTAATGATTGAGCTAGAGGCCCAACTTATCAATGGAGTGGCCCTATCAATGATGGTCATGTGGATGCCACGTGTTTATCTTACTCATGCCACACGTCTAATGGTCTTAATAAAATAGTTTATTGTATCTTATAAGTCATACCGAATGATATTCGACTGGCTAGGTAAATCGATAACTATTTGGTCAGTCGACTCCTGCAAATTATGCATTAGTGGAAGGTGCTCGGCCTAACCTATAATACATATATCTGATTGGATACAAATGTGATGAAATTAATGTAAAATTGAGATATTTTGTTTGTTTAATAAAAGAAAACAAGAAAGATGAAAAAAAAATTGAGATATTTTGTTTGTTTAAGAAAAGAAAACAAGAAAGAGGTGAAAGATGAAAAAAAATTGTTAATGTGAATAGAGGAAAATAAAGCGGAAAAAAAAAAGTTTATGTACAGAATAGTACATAACATAGTTTTATGTGACAAGAAGGATAGCAATTGTATAACTTGGCCCGCAAACATTTGTTTGAGTAGTTATTAAGCTAGTTACCTTTTTTGTTTTTGATATTTTACCGGCCAAAGAATAAAATATATTTATTTGCTAGAAACTAAACAGGAATAATAATTAATAAGTTAACAAAAATGAAATTTAAATGGATCAACAGAAGTCTTTAATAAAGAATTACCTGACGAGAATATATAGAAGTTCACAAGAAGTTTTCGAGGAGAGGGTTAAGTAATAATAAAAGGGATTTTTTTTATATAACAGAAATTTTCAAATTTACTTTGCTATATTGAAAGTGAAAAAGAAATAAATAAAACATAAAAAAATTACTATTTATGAATATATCGGAAAGGAAGTTGTTCTGATATTAGTTGATATAATCATTATATAAAGACCAAAAGTTACATAATTGCATAAGCTATGCCAAAATAAATAGAAGTGGAATAATAACATTGACTAGTGTAAGTAAAAAAAGTTGATAACTGGTCAAACAGAATATTGTATATATATAAAATTTCATAATACAAATAAAAAAATTGGGAACAATATGCTTAGTTATTTGTTTATACAATGTTTTATTTTTCTTAGTAGTTTTAATTTAATTTTTTATTATTTCTCTGTCATTTATTCTTAGTGCAATATAATATTTTCTTCATTTTTCAATTTTAATCAATTCTTGTTTATCTTTGCATTTACTTTCATTTTGTTTCAACATTTTTTCAAGGCTTTTTCTTCTAAAATCCTAAAACTTTCATATAGGTTATCTTAATATAGTTTGCTTTTCTGATTTTTCATATATTTCTTTAAATAAATATATTGAAAAACCTTATGTTATTGTTCTATGCAGTATTCAGTATGTTGATCACCTATATTGATATCATCTCAGATTAATTATTTAAACAATATTAAGCTATTAAGTTTTAGATAAAACACTAATTAAGGATTAAGATTTGTGGATAGAATTAATCTAGATGTATCCATCTAAAAAATTATTAAAATATTGTAAATAGGTTTATATTCATGAAGTAAACACTTTACCCTCAATAAGTATTATTGATTTGGACATTAGAGTGTAAAGGAAGACAAAATGAATGAGTTCGATTTTATAAGATCTGTTTTGTTTCAACAAAAAAAATTAATTAAATTCAAAATAATAATAATAATAATAATGTTTTCTAAGTTAGTTTAGTCATATGAGCTGTATATTAAATTTATATAACAAAAGAATTCTAAAAAATAGATTATATCCTTTTAATAAGCAATGAAAATAAAATATTTTTCATAATATGCTTTATCAATATAATTTTAACCAATGTATATTGATAAAAAAAAGTATTAACATTGATAGAAAAATCATTCTTTTGTTTTTTATCGATGAAACTAAGAGAGAGAGAGAGCACGTGAATGATGCTGTGTATTGAGCTATCATAGGGTATCCAAAGTAGAACCCGAGGGATGAGTTTTATATTGAGCTATTAGTAAATTTGAACAAGATTCGTGATACACGATGCAGAAAAAAAAATGAAGTGCATCAACTTTGAAAGATGAAAGGTGAAAAACGATAAAATAGAAACCAGTGAAGAAAATGATGGGAGAAAAGAGATGAGGAAGGAAGAAAGTGTTAGCAACTTAAGTGTAGTTTTGATTCCTATATCATAAAAAAGTTCAAAAAATAAAAAAAAAAAAAAAAAAAAGAATTTAGGTAGAGTTATAATTCTTTTTATGAATCATGATTCATTTATACCGAATTTCTTTAGTATCATCTTCAAGTAATGAGAGAATTTAGTTTAATATTTTTTATTTCCTAACACAATTTTTTATAATTTGTTCAATGACATAAAGTTGTATATTCCTTTCCATAGAATTTTTAATACTTTATATAATTGTAAAATCTATAAAAGGTAAAAGTAAATACAAATAATACGTATATTGGTAATAGTTTTAATCGACTTAATCAAAACCTTAAAATGATTTTAAGTTAACAAATCATGATAGATATATAAATTTAAAATTGGTTATGACAATTTTTTTAAAAAAAATGGTAGACTTTGGAAGAAATTATTCTGCCTTTTGTCCTTGAGTTTTTAAACTCTGTTAACGGTAATTGGTGCTAAACTATTTTCAGAATTTTCTTTTAATCATGGCGGCGAAATATTTATCATATGTTTTTCTACTAACATAATAAGTATTAAAGATAACCTCAACGTATAAATTAAATTAGAACTGGAAGTCAAGAAAATGCTTATTTGAAACAAAATAAACCATATATATTTCGAAATAAAAAACTTAACACATTTTTTTAAAATTTAATATACTAAAAATATAATTAATTTCATTAAATATTTTTAAATATATTCAGAAATGAAAATTTTACATGAAACTGAATTTGTTTAAAATTGTATCCAAAATTAAAAATGAAAATATTAAAATAGAAAAGGCAGGAAATTAATTAAAGAAATAGAAAAACATGTAAAATAAACTATTAAATAGTTGAAACCAATAAACAAAAAGTGGTAAAATATTGAAAGTAAGTCATTGAAACAGATAAAATATAGAAAAATAATAAATAGATAAAATATATAAAGATAAATAAATGAAATAAAATGATTAAAAAATTGTAATAATCAATTGGGATTCGTGCTTTAAAATTTAAATCTAACTATGTTGATGTGGAGGTATTTGTCTTCTAAGTATTATAACATATTATAAAAATATAAATCAAAACTGTAGGATCGCCTCATGATATACATTAAGACTATTGACAATGACTATTCTAAGAAAAATGGGATTATCAAAGGCTGACATGCAACCTAATTGTCATTGTTATGGTTGAATGACTAAAAATAAAAAAAAAAGAAAAATAGTAGATATGATAACAATTAAGAAAAAAGGGTCTCCTAAGAGGGAAGATGAATGATAATAAAATATTTACGTAGAAGATGATGGGTAAGGCCAAAAGAAAATATTTTTATTGTCTTTTATATTAATTTAAATACAAGACAACAAATTTTCTTTATTTATTTTATATTTTATTTTTTAATGTTGTTTTTAGAGTGTTTTGCACTGGTTAGAAGATAAAATGGTAACTACTGAGAGTAGAGTCTTAAAAGGAGAAAGTAGTTTAATAGAAGATCTATGTGTGTATATATTGATATAACAATTTTTAGGTAAAATTATAAAATAAAATTCGAGAAGAAGAAATTGAATTCTATGATATATTTTGAAGAGTTAAGACTTTACCATCCACTCAACACTTTATTTATGATATATTTTGAAGGGTTAAGACTTTACCATCCACTCAACACTTTATTTATAGTAGTGAGAGATCATTTGAGCAATAGTGGGATAAAGATAGGTACAAGAATGTGTGTCATGTGTGGAATAATCGACGAGTCTCTAAACCACTTGTTCTTTATTTATAAGGTAGCATGAAGTGTGTCATATATTTAAAATATTGTTAGAATATGATCCAAAACATATTGGAATTTTGATTAAGTGTTAAACTATAAAACAATAATCATGAAAACACTTCATCTGTAAGACATAAGTTTTATATAAGACAAATGTTGTGAGACGCAATGTGTTTAGTTTAACATATGATACAAGACATGTGTTCTCTTTGTTTCATTTATGAGACAAATGCATCCACACAATACTTTAAGTTAATGTTTTACCAAATGGAAATCCTTGTGAGTGTATTTTTGTGTTGCAAAGAATGTTCTCATCTTCACATCTACGAAGAAGATCTCATTCATCATATGTCAATGGAAAAAATCTCTTAAAGGGTTTACTATAGTTGCTTCACACCAATGCACATTTTGATATGCCCACAACTCTGAAAAGGTTATATGTCTCGTACAATTCTATGTTTTATTCCAATTTGGTTGAAAGCTCTCTAACTGAGGCCTGATAAGTCATGCCAACTATAAGGATGTTGCTTAAAGAATAGAGAAACATTTAATGATGCATATAGCACATTTAATGCACCTCTATATTCATGCATGAACAAATGAATAGTTGAAGACGGAAATTTTAAGTGAAGTCTCTCAACACGCATAAAAGGATTTGCAATGAATTTTTTCTCAACTTCATATTAAAAGAAATATTCTCAAGTTGAAGAAAAGAAGAACAAGTGATTGGTGGGAGACACTCCAAGGCTCGCCATGGTAGCAAAAGAACTTAAAAGATGTGAGAAAAATTTTCACATATTTCAAGGGTGAAACTGGACACTATAGGCCTTCCCTTCCAAGGAACAATCCTTGGTGGTGAACCTAGGAGAATACTCTCATTTTAATTTATTTAAATAACAAGAAGACAAGTAAAATACAATAGTTAATTCAAATTCAGTTCAAAGTGAAAATTACATTAGGCAAGAGGCTCTATTTGTAGATGCTCAAGCCCGTTTACCATGATCTAGAGGATGTGCACTAAACATGATTAGAACATCTTAACATGTTGAAATTATGGAGTGCACATGGGTAGTTCATTGAAATTAGAAAAACGTAATAGTTACATATTAAAAACAATGATGACTTGGAGAGGGATGTGCATGTGGTGTCACTTAAAGAGTCAAGTTGAAGAATCTAACTAACCCATGTGTACATGAAAGATACATGTGATAGTTTAGAAACTCCAAAAGTCACTTCTAACTCTAATGAATTTTGGTCAAGGATCCTTCAAGTGTTAACGATTAAGTTCTAACTGCTCTCAAATTCCCTTAAAAATAGAGAAATACTTATAAACAATCCTCTAATATCATAGTCCAAAGCTTGGAATCTTCCTCTTGTCAATCTTTATAGAATCTCCTTCTTTATTCTTATTTGTCATGTTTCTTGTATTTAATTTTGTCTCCTCTTCTCCTTCTTCAACAAGTTATTCTTCTTCCTTATTTACATTAGAAGCCGAAAGGAAATATTAACCTTATTAGATTGAGGTCTCAAAGCAAAGATAAAGGTTGCCCCTGTCAATGGAAGGAACTAGACCCCTTAAAGCCCTAGAAGAGAAGGAAGTGAAGATATCTAATGTTGAGTTTGATAGCTCAATCGAAGAAAAAATATCTTTGATGTCTCGAAAATTTACACAGATACTCAAAAGTATAGAACAATAAAATAGAAGGTTTCCTCCCAAGAAAAAGGAAGGTTCATTTCGTTTGAAGAAGTATGAAGAATCCCATTATATCATCTGTTTTGAGTGCAAGAAACCAAGGCACATGCAGTCTAAGTGTCCAAAGGTGTAAAAGATGCCAAGATTTGAGAAGAAGAGTGAAATGGCTACGTGGAAAGATTCAAACTCTAGGTCAGACTCTAACTTAGATGATCATGCAAATCTATGTTTGATGGTGGACATAAATGAAGAGGTACTTTCCAACCCTATCTAGGATTCTCTTTTTATTTATGACTCATCTTGCTCATCATCTGATGAGAATGATCTCTTCTATGAGAATCTACTCAAAAACTACAATTCAATATTTGAGCAATATCTAAAATTAAAGTAAAATTTTAATTTCAAAATGAAAAAGCATTTGCTCTAGAATAGACTATGTCATCATACGTAGTCAAAAACAAAAGTTTGGAAGCAAAAATAACATCTTGTAAGCTTGATTTGAAAAGATTTTATGAGATCTCCAAAGCTCTAAATCTTTTGTTTTCAACTTCCAAACACACGTATGATAAATCTAGTCTAGGTATGATCTCCAAAGTAGGAAAGATCATAACCAAGCTTTAGCTCCCACTTTATTGTTGAAAAGTTGGACATGCTAGTGTCAATGCACACACGAGAGGAGGTCTCCAAGATCTAATGGAAAGGTACCCGAGTGAATTTGGGTACTTAAAATTCTCATAATTCATGTTATAAATATGCTGTATGGGAAGTGTTTAGGGATTTAGTTGGTTCCTAGATAGTGGATACTCGTATCACATAACAAATAAAGGATTTTCGTTCTTAAACCTCAAAAGACATAACAGAGATAAAGTTTCCTTTGGAGGCACTAGAAAGGGTAAGATCTCTAGAATATGTACCGTTGGTTTTTCTACCCTTGTTTCAATTAAAAATGTTTTATATGTTAAAGGACTCCTATATAATCTATTGACCATAAGTCAATTGGGTAACAATGGTTATATTGTCTCTTTAATAAGCACTACCAAAAATCATGTATGTGGTAACGATTTTAACGTGGTGGTTAAAAGAAAATGTCATAATTAGTTCTATAATTGTTGCAACTGGGATCACGACGGGACGATCAAAATTTTATTAGAAAATATTTAAATTGAGATTTAGAGTTACCACTATAGTTTATTATTGGAAAATCATAGAAAAAACTAAAAATAAAACGTCTACGAACCAAATTCAAGATTCGGGAGTTGGTTACGTGTGGGAAAAGTATTATCACCCCTCAACGCCCGTCCTAAGACGGTACCTTTAATTAACTGCAAGAAGTAAGTGTGGTTTTTTAAAATATTATTTTTTCCAAACATAATCACAATATAATCACAATTACAACAAATAAAATAAACAAGTATATATAAAAATGCAAACTAAAATAACAATAAACAAACAAGCAACAAAGAAAAATATTTTATTTTTTATTTTTGTTGGGCCGGATAAGGATTGACCTTGGCCCTACGTATTTTCATACAAGATGGAAAATCAGGGTTCACATAGTTACGATTTTGGAAATTGATCAATGATGTTTGATATTTCCCTTTTTTAAAAATTTTGTATTTTTATCATTTTATTTAAAAATGTTTTAATTTTTCTTTTCTTTTAAAATTTTATACCTTTTTATGGTTTTTATTATTAAAACTGTTAAAATAAGTGTTTGGCCTAAGTTCAAGAGCGGGGGTGAATTGAACCCTTTTAAAATCTTTTCGCAAATTTGCTTTTCAATGTGAGAATACAAAATCTTTAAAGAAACTTAGAATGCAATCTGCAAAGGTTCAAACAATTTACAAATATGAA
>Ga0099825_1000553_pt1 | contig 40959 bp, 36 predicted proteins | sample SiratroredBW_FD_76838 | JGI IMG/M metagenome (GOLD analysis project Ga0099825, IMG submission 76838) | Root nodule microbial communities of legume samples collected from California, USA - Siratro red BW | ecosystem: Host-associated > Plants > Roots > Nodule | place: USA: California | collected...
ATTTTTTTTTTTTTTATCGTTTTTTTTTATTTTTTTTTTGTTATGCAAATTTTTTTTTTTTTTAAAAATTTAAGTATGTTTTTTTTTTTTTTTTTTTTTTTATAACTTGCAGAAACTACAAAGGTTAATATATTTCAAGAGATTAAAAACATGTTGAAAAATTTGTAATTTAAGATAAACGTACTTTACAAAATTAAGACTATAAACTTCCAATCAATCACAGAAACACACAATAATTCAATGGATATAGTGAACCGAAGCAGCTTGTGTGTGAGAAATATTCTTGGGTTCCTTCTGTGAATGTTGTCATTTCACAAATTTACGAACCTTTCAAATCAGAGACTACCCCTTCTAGGAATCATCCACACACAGGTGCTTGTTCAAACCATGACAAAGACCCTATCTTCCTCTTCCTGTTTCAACCATGACCTTGACTTAGACCAAATTTTGCACTTCCCTTTATGTTTGAAACACTTCCATTGCCCTTTTGAGACTTTACTTCAAATACATGCTTCATTGTTATCATGGGAATCCGTGATTAATTAACCTTCTTCTGATTTGATGGTCCATCCCTGATTATTATACTTCTGTTTGTTTGTGTCCCTACAACCATTTTATGTGGGTTGCCTTTCAAATAGTAAGTTTGAGGCCAATGTAATTGACTACCAAAGAAGCAAGTTTGCTTGTCATGTGAATAGTTTGAAAGACGTATTTCTGAAAAATAATTTTCAAGGAATAAAATTTTTTTATATAAAAAATCATTACAACTGTTCTTCTGTAAGGGACATTGGGAATCATTTGTAAGAATTTTTTTTCTTACATTTTAATTATTTCAATGAATTTCATGAGTTTCTATGAGTATTCTTTTATATTTATTAGAATTGTATGCATTGAGTGTTTAATTAAACTCTTAAGTGTCGCCTAATTAATTAATCTCACAAAGTATGTTTTATGTTTTTAATTTTTATCGATACTAATACGAGTGCTTGTATGATAATCTAAAGGAATAATATCTCCTCCATATCATATTATTTAATAATTATATAACAACTTAAAAATATAACATCATATCATATTATTTAGTAATCATATGATCACTTAAAAATATCTTTTCATTTCACTCGCTTATAATAAAGTCTTTTCATTTAATACTCTCTAGCACTAATACATTAGCTTTAAGTTTTCATCATTCAAATAAGCTATTTTCTTAACTTTTTAAAAATATTATTTATAATTATAAAATAGTAATTTTAATCTCAACTTCTCAAAACCAAAATTTTTATCTTTCTTTTTTCCTTTCAAAATCCCTATGGTATCAAACAAACAAATTATAGCTTCACTACCAAATTCTAGCTTTGAAAGTCATGCGCTCATGTATATCACAGATTTCAATACAAATTAATTACGTGTCGTCCAAAGCCAGCACCAAACCCAATTTCACAAGTCACAAGCACACCCTACTCTTCCCTACCCTTGATTCTTAACTCTATAACAAACCACTTAAATAACAAAATGAAAATTAAAAAAAAAAATTGGCACAAACCATAGCAATTAAATGACCATGAGAGTGTGTAAGGAGACCAATGGTTAAGAAAGTGCGACAACTAACAAGCCAAATCAAACATCATGTAAAAGTTACTTCGGTTGGCTTTGTCACTTTCCACTGTGCCCCTAAGAAAGTTTCTTATCCGCAAACCTGTTATGGCAAGTTGCTACCTCTTCTCTTACTTTTATCTTTGCAACCCTTTCATCTTCTCCATTTCACAAGCAAGAAGACCAGAGAACAAAGAAGACAGAAGAAATAGAGAGAGAAAAAAGAGTGTGAGAAAATGGGGAGGGGAAAGATTGAGATTAAGAGGATCGAGAACTCCAGCAACAGGCAAGTTACCTACTCTAAGAGAAAGAATGGGATCCTAAAGAAGGCTAAGGAAATCACTGTTCTATGTGATGCACAAGTTTCCCTTATCATCTTTGCTGCATCTGGGAAGATGCATGACTACATCAGCCCTTCCACCACGTAAGGATCTTAATGTTTGTGTACAACTTTTCTTGTGTTTCTCATGTCAAGTTTGTTCTTTGTGTCCCTTTTAATTTCTGCTCTTGATTCATAAAGGGCACTTTTATCAAGGGGCAAAGTGCATGCAAATAGTACTATTTGATTGATCTACAACTTAAAACTCTTACTTTTTGGTTTTTGTTTTGGTTGATGAAGGTTGATTGACATATTGGAGAGGTACCACAAGACCTCAGGGAAGAGGCTTTGGGATGCCAAGCATGAGGTTGGTTAATATATAGCTCCTGTTTTGTGTTTGCTTTCGATTTGCCCAAAGGAAAATATGACCTACTTTTGCTAAAACTATGCTATGGAACATGAACTATGAATTCTCTGAGTAGATCTAAATTTGGGTTGTACCTTCTCTCTATATATGAGTATTATATTGTTTTTTATTATTATCAAAAAAGAGAAGCAGGAACTACAAGAAATGTAACATCTATGAACAGATCTGGCAGTAAAACGTTACTCACTTGCTTACTTTTTTCCTTGCAAAAAAATGAAACAACCACTGAACATATATGTATAGGAATAAAGACTTTATATGCAAATTAACGTCTTTCAAACTTGATGGATCTCTACATTGTCTGACATTAGAACCAGCATAGAGAGCCAGATCTACTCCAAATAGCCCTTTCTTTTGAGAATTTCTGGCTTTTTTCAACATCGTACTCCCTTCTATTTTCTATGCTTATTTTTATTTTTTTAAAGAAAGACAACTAGTGTTTTAGGGTTTGTGACAACTAATGTTGTTGAACTCAGAACCTAAACAGCGAAATAGAGAGACTGAAGAAAGAGAATGACAGCATGCAAATTGAGCTCAGGTATATTATTATAACATTAATTGCATCTTTTGAAGCCATTTAACGATCTTATTTCTCTGTCTCTCTCTCTCTCATCTTTCACCAACTTATACATTACAGGCACTTGAAGGGGGAAGATATAAACTCTCTGAACTACAAGGAACTCATGGCCTTAGAAGATGCCTTAGAAACTGGACTCGTCAGTGTTCGTGAGAAACAGGCAAATGAATCTTCAAGAAGCTAAATTTTTAACTTTTCCTGGTTTCTGCTATTCCATGTTTAGAAAGGTTTAAAAACTGTATATAATTAAAGTATGCAGAATTTGTTTAACTAAACTTCTCCCTAAATACTTGCATGAAAGTGAAAAAATAAAATAAAAAAAACTATTCAATAAACTAAAAAACTAATTCGTGAGTAAAATTTTATTTTGAAAAGGCTAATATGAATTATTTTCTAAAAAATATGTGCAAAACAGTTTTACTTCATAGAATAACTTTTTTATTTTGTTTGTTTATTCTCTTTTCTTATAAATGTTTATAAAGAAATTTATTTAAATATAACCATAGTATATAACTTCTGTTGATAAAGAGTGTATTTAGTGTCCATGGTAGCTAATTGAGTTTAGTTTGTGCACTGAAAACTCGTATGGAAGCCAAAATCAAACGATATACATTATCTGACAGATGAACTTATTTTTTCTCTGCAGATGGATGTGTACAGGATGTTCCGGAGAAATGTACGTGTAATTGAAATCTTTGATTTATACTATTCTAATAATGTGTGTGTGTGTCTATATATATATATATATATACACACATATATATATTGAAAACAAACTTTATCACTTTTTCTGCTCATTGCTGTTCAGGACAAGATCTTGGAGGAGGAGAACAGGGAACTTAATTTTCTCTGGGTACGTAATATATTACACACACCCACTCTTTTAATGCAAGGTTACTTCCAAACAGCACTTCTAATACCATGAAAAGTTCCTAATGTCATTTCCTTTCCATTCTAAAACTATATTACTTAGAGTTTTGGTTATTTTTAATATAATTGGCATTTCAAGAATTCAAGGTTTGCCAAACTTTTTTTTTTGTAGTCACATCTAATAATACATAATTAACTCCAAAAGTATCTCATAAACTCGTTAAATAAATTAAAAGAGGATTTAATAATGTATTTTTTAGGCAAGGTATACATTATAGAGTTGCTTTAAAGTGAGGTTATGGATATGCAAGAAACTTTAATATGGTGAGAAATTGCATGAAAATGAAGCTCATGTCACCACATTTATGGCCCTAATCCGGTTTCAATGAGTCCAAAAACTTATATGTTAATTACAGTTATAGATTACAGTTTTGTTTAAACTTATAGATTACAATCTAAACCACGAGTTATATGTTAACCTTGATGCGTAATAGTATTAAAATATAGGGAATTTTCTTAAATGACAAAATTTAACTAATATATTTTGCTTCTGGAGTTATTTTTTTTCAAAATCCCCACCTCAAAAACAGTAAATAAATAGAAAAAGATAAAACATTTAATATGGTCTTGTTCAATGTTATGTGTTAGATTCTATTAGTCTTACTCTCTGTGTGCGTGTCAATTCAAAATGATAAGAGCTAATTTGGTTTAGAAAATTAACATAGCGTGTATTTTTGGAAGAATGAAGAATGAATCGAGGGCTTTCTTCCACAAAAAATCTCACTACATTTGATCACATGTATAATAGACTACATTTGATCACCTTCTCAAGATTTAATAAATATCATAATCAAAAGATGTATTTTAACTGTAAGTAATCAAGAAGAATTAAAGTTCCCTCTTTGATTTCTTTTAATATTTTAAAAATAACAATTTTCCTTATTTTTTTTTTAAATATGTAGTAGGATAGTTGTATAGCTATTGAATTCATAGTCTTACCAATCATGTATTACAAATCTCAAAAGATATATTAAAAAAAGAAGAAATATAAAGTTTTATAGAAGGACTCAGTCAAAATCTAGACCAAAATTTATGGATAGAGATGTACAAAATAAAAAGAAGAGATAACTTTTATTCTGAAAAATATTATAACTAACAAAACTATATATCTTGTCAAACCTGGGAAATATTTACTCATACATGGAAAACTTAACTTCAAGATTATCAAAGCTATTATTGTACAACAGTTACCTTTCCAAAAATGATAGTAAAAGTAAGTTTAGTAAGACAAAATGTAAAAATTTTTCTTTCATCTAAATTTTAACTTTCAAGAAACCAAATTATCATTTTGAAAAGTTTGAATAAGATAGGAGTCCCAATTCATAAACATTGTGATTCCTAAATATTAAGAGAAATGTTATTTTGACAATCTCAGTGACTATTTAACAATTCATTTTAAGAAATAATATAATTATTAATTTTTTTATATTTATAAAAAATAAATTTAAAATAGTAGATTTATTAGACATCACAACATGATGATGATAATGTTAACAAAAAATAAGGATATACTCGTCTTTAGAAACGTTTATTGCATAAAAAATGATACATAATTGTTCATCCTCCCAGAGGCACACAATTAATGGATGCCTACTTGTATGCAATGTTTATTTTAATTGTTTAAAGGAAAATTAATTGTTTAAAGATTGACTTACCAATCTTGACGGGTAAGATAGTTGTAAACTTAGAACTTCATTTGTAAAGTCGAGCAATATATTTGCTGACACGATTAACTCTTTTTTATTGCCCACAATTTATTTGTTATCAATATTAAATTTTAGAAAATATTTATCTAACCATGATCTAATATACTAGGTTTATAAACCGTGCTTTTATCTCACACCTAACAAGTTTTAAGGTGTTTCCAGATATAAATACACAAGCAGCATGTGTATATCACAATTTTGAGATGATAATTTCTTTTCCAACTACTAAAACTGTTGCCAATTTCAAGTTTAAGGAATGGTTTCATAATCCTGGAAATTAATAAGAATGTGGTGTTGTTACGAACATATTATAGTCCATTTTTTTAACATATTATATCATGAAAAACCATCCATTTGGAAAACAAGCCTTTTAATAATTTTTCATACCCTGAAAAATTATTCTTTTGACCTGCTTAAACATCAACCCTTAAGATTGGTGATTAAAGGACATTGTAAGATAGTTTAACCCTATGACCATTACATTCATTTTGTGTTGTGTTATTTGAGCAGCAGCAACGTTTGGCAGTGGAAGGTGCAAGAGAAGTGGAGAACGGGTTTGATCAGAGCGTGAGGGACTACAATTCCCATATGCCATTTGCCTTTCGTGTGCAACCTATGCAGCCAAATCTTCAAGAAAGGATCTGATATAATAATATAATTCACACTGCTATGCCCTAGTTTCTTTGGCCACAACTAATGAAGTCAAAACTCCATCTTGGTGTTTTCATCACAATCTTATCTGCATGTCACAACTCTTTAAGTATGTTGGTGTGTGTTTGTTAGTAATAAACAACTCAACTTGTGATTCAAGTCACTACATATCCTTGTGTGTCTCCACTTTCTGACTGATAAGTGTTTGTCTCAGTATTATTATATACTATCACCTACTCGTGTGTGTCTCAGCATTATATATACTTTCACCTACTCATTTTTCTTGTCTCGTTCTTTTATTTATATGTATATGAAAAATATTGAAAACATTTTATTTTTTGACATACTATTTCCTCAATCAAACAATTTATTTTAAGTTAAAAATCAAGAATTTGACCAAATAACACATCATAGTATATGTTTAAAATTAATTAAGCACAAACAAACATATGAGTACGTCTCTCTTGAAAGTGTTTTTCAGCTTAATTGTACTTTTTTTTAAAAGAAAGTATATTTTGTCCAATTTCTAAAGAAATTATAACCGATCTAATTTGATTGCTAATATAATCAAACAAATAATTGTTAAAGATAGAAGCCAAAGTTAGCTAATTTATCAATTGTTTTTCAAAAAAGTACGAGAGAAATGACTTTGGAAATTTGGAAATGAAATAGAGAATGTTTCCCTCAGTCCAAAAGGGAGAGCGATCCAAGGCCATTACCCATTCAAACCAATCTCGGGTAGACAAGAGTGACGGTACCGAGAAGGAGGAGTCTCCTTTTAATAGTGCAGGACACGAGGAGCCTGATGGGGAGAGGTGTCATCCATTTGTAGACGACATCCTAAGTGCCGAACTCCCTGCTAGATGGAAGGGATTGAGTATAGACAGGTATGACAGGTCGACAGACCCAAATGAGCACATCGATGTGTATGAGACTCAGATGAGCTTGTACACAACCAACCAAGCAGTCATGTGCAGAGTATTCCCGACCTCGTTGAAGGGTATGACATTAAACTAGTTCACCCGACTCCCCCCTACTTCAATTTGCCACTAGCAAACCACATCGCCTAACCTTGTTAGCACTGGTCAACATCAGGCAAGATAAGGGTGAGACCCTGCGAGTGTTCATGGAGCGATTTGGGAAGTTAGCGTTGCAGATTCGTAACCTAAACCCTGAGGTCACGCTTCACCACACGGTGACTGCACTCGGGTTCGGATCGTTTGCGGACAACTTGTGTATGGAACCAGCGTCCAGCCTGTATGAGTTAAGGCGAAGAGCCACCAAGTTCATGCAATTGGAGGAGTTGAAGGAAGCCAGAAACCATGCCAGAGCTGAACACATCCCTGAAAAGGCCAGACCTAGAGATAACAAGCTTCCACCATTGTCGTATTCTAAGCAGAGAGATGACAGACCATCAAAATATGCCCAATACACACCCTTGAATGCAAACCGAGGGCGGATACTAGAAGAAGCATTACATACGACACTCATTCACACCCCAAAGAAGGCGCCCACACCCAAGGACGCCGATACGACTAAGCATTGTCATTTTCACCAAAACTATGGTCACGCCACAGACGAATGCGTGGCATTGAAGGATAGAATAGAGGAACTCATCCAAGCAGGATACCTGAGGCGGTTTGTACAGGGGCAGGGGCGAGCTCCCAGGCGACGAGAGCGAACCCCCGAAAACGGGCTACCTCGCGGAGACCGGGAGAAGGCCTAGAGGGCGAGAGACCGCACCAACGACAGCAGACAGATGATAGCGCGCCACGACCGTACAAGAACCTAGCACTTAGAGGCGTCATTAACACTATAGCCAAACGATTTTTCGGAGGAGCGTGTACCGTAACAACAAGAAGAAAACATTTGAGGGCAGTGCAAACACTGAATGCAATAACAATCCCATTGCGAAGAAGGATGCCTCCCATCACCTTTACGGATGTCGACTTTCAGGGCATAGACCCCGCCCAAGACGACCCCAAGGTCATCATGGTCGAAATCGAAAACTTCGCCATAATGAAAATGTTGGTAGACCAAGGGAGCTCAGTGGACATTCTATATTGGAAAACTTTCAAAATGTTACAAATCTCTGAATCCAACATCCAGCATTATGAGGACCAGATTGTTGGGTTTTCAGGAGAGTGGGTGAGCACTCGCGGATACATCGATTTGTATATGAAGTTTGGGGAAGGGAAGATAGGGAGCAAGACAATACAGATCAGGTACCTCCTGGTCGAGGCTAATACTTCCTATAATGTATTGCTAGGCAGACCATCTCTCAACCAACTCGGCACGATAGTTTCAACCCCTCACCTAGCAATGAAATTCCCTTCTTCAACGGGCGATGTGATCACAATGCATGTGAACCAGAAGACTGCCAGAGAATGTTATGCAGTCAGCCTGAGGATTGAACCTACAAGTCAAGAGCAGGCAATAGAGGAACCACAGTCACAACACAGGGAGAGATCCCCCGCCAAGAACTCATTGTCGCGGTGCCCGACTTAGACTCGAGACTGAACGATATAAGGGTCAAACCAGGCGAGGAGGTATGCGTCATCCCGTTAAGGGATGCTGAACATTCAGCCAAGATCGGAGTCTCACTGACAGCGAAAGAGAAGCAGAAAATGACGGGCCTCTTGTAGGATAACGTCGATATGTTTGCCTGGACTGCGGCTGACATGCCAGGTGTGGATCCCAGCATCATTGTACACAAGTTATCAATATACAAAGAGGCTAGACCTATAACACAGAAGAAAAGGAAGTTGGGCAAGGAGAAGAGACAAGCCACCAAGGAGGAGGCCGAGAAGTTGATGAGGGTCGGGTTCATCCGAGAAGCGCATTATACTATGTGGTTAGCCAATGTTGTCATGGTTAAAAAGTCAAATGGCAAGTGGCGAATGTACATAGATTATACTGAACTGAACAAGGCACGCATATCCTCTCCCGAATATTGACCGACTAGTTGACGGCGTCTCAGGGAATAAACTCTTGAGTTTTCTGGACGCTTACTCCGGCTACAACCAGATCAGCATGCACCCGAAAGACAAACTAAAAACAACATTTATGACAAATAATGCCAACTACTTCTACGAAGTAATGCCCTTTGAGCTGAAGAATGCGGGGGCAATGTATCAAAGGCTGATGGACAAGGTGTTCAAAGGCCTTATTGGCTGAAATGTTGAAGTATATGTAGACGATGTGGTGGTGAAATATAAGTCTCGGGATAGGCATTTCAAGGAATTGCAAGAGGTTTTCATGGCTTTGAGGACCGTTGGTATGAGGTGAAACCCAGAGAAATGCATCGTCGGGGTGGAAGGTGGTAAATTCTTAGGGTTCATGTTAACACACCGGGGCATTGAAGCTAACCCCGACAAATGGCAAGCTGTCATTGAAATGCAAAGCCCAAAGACTATTAAGGAGGTACAACGACTGATAGGAAGAGTAATGGCGCTGTCGCGTTTCATGCCAAAGATGGCAGAAAAGATGAAGCCTATCATTAGTCTCTTGAAGAAAACCTCACGCTTTAAGTGGGACGACAACTGCGAGAATTCTTCACGGAGTTAAAAGACTTCTTGGCAAGCTCGTCGGTCATCCAGAAACCCATGCCCGGCCAACCCATCATGGTATACTTATCAGTGTCAAGAGAGGCTGTAAGCTTTGTGCTCGTCCAAGAGGTGAACAGAAAACAACGACCGATATACTTCATTAGTCGAACCCTTCAGAAAGCAAAGATGAGATATCAGATGATTAAGAAGATAGCTTTGGCATTGATAACAGCTGTGAGGAGAATGAGGGCATACTTTCAGAACCATGCAATTGTAGTCAAAACAAACTACCTCATTGTCAAGATACTCGGAAAGCCAGACTTGGCTGGATGAATGATCGGTTGGGCAGTTGAGTTGTCAGAATATGAAATCTGATATGAATTGGGGGGAGCGGTCAGATCCCAATGTTTGACCGACTTTGTAGCCGAGATATGTCACGGATTGGAAAAAATGCAACCAGCAACGTGGACGTTACATGTAGATGGGTCATCAAATTCCAAAGAAGCTGGGGCCGGAATCGTTTTGGAAAGGCTAGGAGAATTCGTGGTGGAGCAATCCTTAAAATTTGGATTCAAAACGTCAAACAACCAGGGGGAGTATGAGACACTCCTGGCAGGACTGGAGTTGGCATGTGATATGGGGGCAGATCACCTGACGTGCCACAGCGACTCCCAACTCATAGTAGGGCAGTTGAGGGGAAAATTTCAGGTTAAGGACCCTCTTCTAGCAAAATATTGTCACAGAGCACAGGCGATTTTGCAAAAGTTCAAAGAGGTTAAAGTGATACACATCAAACAAGAGCATAATGAGAGAGTAGACCTACTCTCCAAACTGGCAAGCACAAAGAAAAGAAGCTGCCATAAATCCTTTATCCGTCAACTACTTGCCACCCCAAGTGAACTACGCGTCAGTTGAGGCCCTAACCATTGAAGTCAGGAAAGAATGGTTTGACCCAATCAAACTTTTCGTGCATAATAGAGACTACGGCAAAGAAGACAGGCACACTTTAAGGATGAAAAGTGCCCGCTATCTGTTGATAGGCGAGGACTTGTACAAGCGAGGATACTCGAAGCCATTTGAGATGTGTCACTCACTAACAAGCCCAGTACATCATGGAAGCAACACACAGGGATATGTGGACTTCACTTTGGGGCGAGGAGTATGGCCAAGAGGGTACTCCGAGTAGGTTACTATTGGCCCACCATCCAAACAAACGGCGCTGAGTATGTGCAGAAATGCAAGCGTTGCCAAGAATATGGCAACCTACTTCACACTCAACCTGAAGTCTTACACAGTGTCACCCCACCCTGGCCATTTGCCATGTGGGGAACGGACATGATAGGGCCATTCCCTTTTGGGAAGGGCCAGTGCAAGTTTTTACTTGTAGGAGTGGACTATTTCACTAAATGGATCGAGGCAGAACCACTAGCTACCATCATTGCAAAAAAGGTGCAGGACTTCGTCTGGAAAAACATCATCTGTAGGTTCGGGGTGCCACACACCATCGTGACTGACAATGGAAGGCAATTTACTAACAGGGGACTTGTTGACTTCTATGAAGGTTTGAACATCCGACATGTAACCAGCTCCGTCGAGCATCCACAGACTAATGGGCAAGCAGAATTCGCTAACAAGGTAATCTTGAACAATCTAAAGAAGCAGCTGGGTGTAGCGAAGGGGAGATGGCCTGAAGAGTTACTCAAAGTGCTCTGGGCATACAGATGCCCAACAAGCGACCTCCCATAACTCACTATGCGGAAGGTGCCGCCCAACAGGTGACCTCCCATAATTCACCATGGCGAAAGTATCGCCCAACAGGCGACCTCCCATAACTCACTATGGGGAAGGTGCCGCCCAACAAGCGACCTCTCATAACTCGTCATGGGGAGAGTGTTGCCCAACAAGTGGCCTCCCATAGCTAATAACAGAAAAGATGTCGCCCATCCATGACCCCTGTTTGCCCCATAACAACCTTTTACAATTTTAAGTAAAGAGCAAGGTTACCTACTGATAAGCCCACAATAAGAAATACATTGCCCATTAAAATATGTAGCGAAAGACGAAATGCATAATGAAGAAATACATTGCTCACATGTCGCCCAAACAACCTTTAACGAAGGTCACTTTCTCTCCATAATACGGTACACGAGCTACCAAGACTCACAGTACGAAGTAATAAATCAACCCTTCTAATACTTGCCATTATAAGGTTACGCAAAATCAACATGGATGACCGAGCACCCTTCGGACATACATAATCGCCTAATTAAGAAGAGAAATAACACCCCTACAAGCGAAGTTACCACACTCCAAATATAACTTACTGAAAACATGTACATATACGAAATAAATAAGAATGATAAATAAATTAGGAGAATAGGCGAATTGCACAAAACACCAAAGGTGTATCATATAACTGCCATAACCGACTTACAAAATGTGTGGCTACAAGTTCTCAGAATTAAGTAAAACAAAATGCTAAGTAAAGTGCCCGCCCTAGGGCGGCATCTTCAAAACAAAGGAAGGAAGAGTCAAGCTAGGGCTTCCTCTCCTCGCCCGAAGAGCCATCATCAAGAACAGCAGTGTCTTCGGGCGCAACTTTGAAAGGAATATCCTCAATTGGCATAAGTCAGCTGTTATAGACATCCTTATTCTCGTCCAACTCATTGTCCTCTAGGATGCCATAAAGCAGAACGGCTTGGCGGATGGCCTGTTTAAAGGTCTGGGAGTGAACCTTCAGCACACAATCTTTTAGGCCAGCCAAGTCTAGATCCAAGCGTGCTTTCTCTGATACAACTTCGTTATGAGCTGAGATAGCCTCGGCAAAGTTGTCTTCAGCTTTCTTAAGGTCAGAGGCAAGGTCCCTTACCCTCCTCTCGGATGCCCCAAGTTGCACCCTAAGTGCCTCTTGCTCTGCCTCTGCCTTCCTCAGTGCCTCGCCCTGGATGGTATTGGCATCCAAAGCCACCTTCAGTGAGTCGCTCGAGGAGGACAACTCCTGGGTCAACCTGGCCACTTCTGAGGATGACCCTTTTGACCATTCAGCATGAAGAACATTTGCAAAGGCGAGGGTACGACTCTGCATCTCAAAGTAAGCGTTCGCAAGCTCTTCGGTGGAAGCAACGTTCAGCGCCCCCCCTTTCGACGGAAGAGAGTGAAAAGTTCATCCCTTTGTAGAAAGCTAAGTCCGGGGCGAAGAGCTGCTCTACGTTGTTTAGCCCGCTTGCGCCACCCTCCTGCTGAGCCCTTTTTGGAGAATGTCGAGACGACGAAGGCTTCTTTCCGCGATCCTTTCTCTTGCCCTTTTTGTCGTCAGCAGGAGGAACCTGATCAACATATTTGGGCGACGAGGGGACGTTTTGGCGACGAGTACCAGATCCTCCCCCCTTTTCGGCTTGCTTCTTTGTCTTCAGTTTTCTTAGTGTTTCCAGGAACTAAACGCCTTCCTTAGCCATGATCCCTAAAAAATAATAGGTGATTTAGCAGGGTTAAAAACTGGGCAATGATCGGTCAAAAAAGGAAAGAAAGCATACCCCTCAAGTCCACGCAACGCTGGGAAGAAAGAAAAATCTTAAGGACGTTCCGAATAGGAAGCCGCCGAGAAAACCGATTCAGAATATCGAACATCCTCTTATTGTCATCGGTCAGAGACGACCTCGGCCAAGAAGAATAGCCGACAGGATCTCGGGTCCAATATAAGGGGAACTTAGGCACATCCCCATTAAATGCCTTCCCGTAGGCAAGATAGTTATTTTGAAAAAAACATTCTTGAAATATTTATAAGAGGAGCAAAAAGGTGTAAAAAGAGCAACCCCTGATTGGCTTACTAGCGATAGCCACCTAACCGGCTTGGTAGGGCGAGTACTATAAAAATGTAAGAATACATGAGGGGATGACTTTAATAATTTTATAATATGCATCACAATGACCACAATCCATAACAGTTCTCCATGCATCCATTATAATGTCCCAAGCCTTCCTAGAATTAGTCAACATTTTACACTTTGCCTAGGAAGGACCAAGCCTCCTTAGAATTAGTCAACATTATAATGTCCCAAGCCAAGACCCGGAAGGCCCGAAGAGATGCCCAGGAATTAAGGTATAGTTGGGTAGGAGCCACGTTCAAGGTTTGTAGAACGCCCATTGTAAACTCATCGAAAGGAACTCGAATGTGTGAATCTGTGAACAAGCATGCATACATAAAGAAGAAGTCAAATCCGTGACACTCCCGCCCATGGCACACGTTCTCAATTGCCGAACATTGTTCTACGGAAAGCGCCTCCTCTGGTATGTCTTCACCAAAATGCGATATGCAGCCGAGTAGCTCTCCACCATCGACGACCAGCAATACCTGGAAAAATGGCGAGTAACTTGGTGGCTAACCCAGTCATACCCTATCCGGCGAGGGAGGTTATCCTTAGCAATCTCCGCCACCAGGCGACCCCCCGCGTCAGCTCTATTCCCATGCAGCCCAGACCCAGATGCCTCTTCGAGCTAACCAGCGTCTTCATGCGAGCCTCTGTCTTGGGCGGAACCTCTAGAGGATAAGCTACCTAAAGACCCAGCAGAAGTAAAAGACGAGGACGATGACATGGAAGACATAGTTACCTTTCGGAATGAAAGCCTTGCACCTTGCCACCCTTGCACAATAGAAGACAGATATCGGATATCGGATATCAGAGCTTTGAAAGTCAGTAAGAAAGGTGAGAATACCATGCCTATTTATAGATGGCCAGGCACCCAACGGTCACGTCGAATGACATTTTGTCTTCCCAGCTGTCCGATCAAATGATGCACAGATCTCGAGGTGGTGATTATGTCGTTTCATCTTCACCACCATAGCACAGACCAAGACTGAGGAGTTCACGCCGTAACATTTTATCTGAAACAACTCAATCTGCCCTCGCACTTGGGGGGCTAGTGCCCATCCTATGTTCGAGAGGTACTCAGGAATGTCCAAGATGTACACAGATAAGATTAAACCCCGATTCAGATCATCAAAAATAGACTCTTGTAGCACATCCTCGAGCCTGGGGGGCTAGTGTGCTGAGAAATCTGAAGGGTACTCGGATGCACCTGAAATGTACACGGACACAATTGATACGTGAGAAATCTGAACAGTACCCGGATACCCCCGAGAGGTACATGGACATAGCTGACGCAGCCGCAATGAACAGAACCGAGTAGTACCAAAGTATAACTATCCGAACAGTATTCAGGATTAGATGAGTAGTTCTCAGATTGAGCCAACTCACGAGACAACTACTGACAAGCTCAGTCTGCAAGGGCCGCCAGGCCCCAGAAACATCGACCAATCACAGCGATAGCGTGTCTGCAAAGGCTGCTACACCCAGAACCTAGACCAATCGCAGCGTTGTCGTGTTCACAGAAACTGTCATGATCAGAAACCTCAACCAATTACAAGATCGTCGTACGATTTTGACCTCTAAAAATACCTTGCATGTGGACCCAGTGAGGCACGTTTTAAAAGACTAATTCTTGTGATATTACTTCAATATCCGGATACTGACTTTGGCATCGGAGCACCTTTGGTAGGTACCCCGCCCGCACTTCACTCAAGATTGGAGATTGACCAGCTAGAGCCGAAGACCTACCAGAGGACAGATTCTCTCCAGGTCCCAATAAGAACAACAAACATTGGGGGCCTATGACTTGACCTGTAACCATAAACAATGGGTCTATGACTTGACCTGCAACCACAAGAATTAATCTCACTTTATCAAACATATGGATCCATATACCACTTTTGATTATGCAACCTGAACAACAAAAGTTATTTGGAAAGTGATTAGGTAGTTGAGTATATCTCAACTAAACATTGGTACAATCATAGTTATTTTCTCGAGAACTCTGGCCATCTGCCAATAAAAGAGATATATATACTCACTACCTAAACTTGACGATGTTGAGTAGGTATCGGATTGTACCAAGTTTGGAATGTGAATTATCGTAGTCCAGGGCACTATTATGAACTATCCCGATATTATCCTACTTGAAATACTTCCTTAAACCCCACCCGATCTCTGCTTTCCCAACAACAGACACTCATATATTAACCTAGTTTCAAGTTTGAAACCTAAGACTCTTTTACAATAAACATACTCATGACATTTTCAAGTATCACATAACAAAATGACTATTTATGTCAATTCATAAATTGTACACAACATTGAAACAGATACAACCAGTAAATAATAACATAACATACAAGTAACTTTCTTTTATCCAAGCTCATCAAAAGTACATACTTTTGCTTTATCTATATTTATATATAAAAAAAAAGATATTGAAATCATTACAAAATAAAATAAAATAAGACTTAAAGCAAGAACATTAACTAAATATAATTTTGATAAAACTAGAGAAAAAACAAAAGAAATAAATAAAATCAATACGACTAGTACAAAACTAGAGATAAAGTAAACAAGACTAGTGTGAAACTGAAGATAAAAGAAGTAAAACAAATACAACTACTACGAAACTAGAGATGAAATAAATAAGACCACTGCGTAACTGAAGATAAAAAAGTAATAATGACTTGTGTGGAACTTGAAATGAAATAAATAAAATAAACAAGATGAGTGCGTAACTAGAGATAAAATAAATATATAAATAAATAAGACCAGTGCGAAATTGGAGATAAAATAAATGAAAGCAAAATAGACCAGTGTATAACTGGAAATGAAATAAATAAATAGATAAATAAATAGGATCAATGTTAATTGAAGATAAAATAAATAAATAAAAATACATAGGACCAGTGCAAAAATGAAGATAAAATAAATAAAAAATAAGTGAAATAAATAGGACGAGTGTGTAATTAGAGATCAAATAAAACAAAATAAATAGGACCAATGTGTAACTGGAGATAAAATAAATAAAGTAAATAAGGCCAGTGCTTAACTAGAGATAAAAGAAATAAAATAAATGTGACTAGTGGGCAACTAGAGATAAAGGACTAGTGTATAACTGGAGATAAAATAAATAGAAAAATAAAGAGAGTAAGATAATATATAGTTCAAGATGGTTTAAAATAAATAAAGAATTAATAAAACACATTTATGTTTGTCAACACCCAATTTCGTCCGGACAAGTAAATAATTTCAGATTATAAAAAAAATAAATACAAAAATTAAAATAAAAGGGTTGTTATCTAGTTTTATTATATTATTGTCATTTAAATAAAAAAAGAGACTTTGGTTCCATTATATTCAATGAATACAGTTTTAAAATAAAATTCAAAAAAAAAAAAAGAAATAGTACGGGAGATCAGCCTATTAGGAGTTTGTTAAAATAATAATAATAACAATAATAGTAATTAAAAATATATTGAATTTTTCCATTAAGAGAAAACTAAAAAAAATGTGATGATTAAAAGATAATAATTAAAAAATATTAATAATTAAAAAAACGAAAATAATAAATAACAAATAAATAAATATTAAATAATTAATGATTAAATAATAAAAATAAAATAAAAATAAATATATATTAGAAAAGTAAATAATAAAATAAAAAAAAACAAGAAAAGGAAACTACTTTGAAACTGCTTACTTGATTTTGCACATTCAAGATAACAAATAAATAATAATAATAAAAAGAATGAGTCAATGGCAGTAGACTCCCATGTTCTCACTCCTTAACTCCACGTATCATTTTTTTTTAAAATATAATAAATAAATATTTGTAAATAATAATTGTTAAACTGCTCAGGTAACAACCCATGTTTTCCACTTAAATAAAAATAAATTAATAATAAAAAATAGATTTTTACCGTTGAAAAATGTTTTAAGTCTCATTATTGGGTAGTAATTTAAAAAAATTTAAAAATGATAAATGTGAATGAGTTAAAGAGTAGTAACCTCTCTTAACCTCTCTGAACTAAATTACTAGTTTTTTTAAAAAATATATCAATTAAAAATAATAGGAAAAAAAAGGAAAAAGAAATATATTGGTCAAAGGGAGAGAAAGGAGGGGAGACGGATTTTTTTTTGGATTGGAAGCAAAAAGGAAAGAGGAAGGAAAAGAGGATTGAGATCAGAGAAAGAAGAAAGAAGGAAAAGATGAGTTCCTCAGGTATGTTCATCATTTTGCTTATTTTCGAGTCGCATTTATGCATCCATACTTTCATTGCATAGAATAAAAAAGAAGCCACCCTCACAAGGAAAAAGTTGATGTCACCTCGACCACATCAAACATCTTTGCCATGTTTTCGCCATGCGAGTACCTCATCTCAACCATATACGCAGCTTAAACGACCCTAACCATTACGCTCTCTTGCACCTTTCGTAAACTTCCCATCGCCGCTCAACCTTCAAACCACTCCACTCTCTCTAACCTCCATGCGCAGCATGCCACTCTACACTCTCAATGCTCCCACCATGCATCTTCCTCCAAATGCCTCCTTCCCCCATGCTACCATGCAAGCCTCATGTCTTCCTCCTCCAGCAACTTTCGCTTCGGTTTTCACGTCAAAACTGCACCTTCAACCACTATACACCACCGTATTCACGTCAAGGCCTGCACCTCATGGTCACTACCCTCCACCTTGTGTCTTCCAGGTTTCTCAAGAAGCCTTCGTGAGGAACCTCTCCCTCATCACAATGCCCCGAGTCGCCACACCACCATCATCTTTTCTAATCATGCAAGCCAACCTTTACTTCCTCCATGCGTCTATACCATTGCCGAAACCACTTACCCCACAAAGGCATAAAAATACCTTTAGCTTTCAAGCGCCACTTCTAACTCGCCACCCCTCAAGCTATGTCACATACAACACCTTCTCACCACGTTAAAAGTCTTTCTCTCTCACCGTTCCCCAACTGTCACTCTCTCATCCCTACGCCTCCACCACCAAACCTCATCACCATGAGCCACCAAGCACTCTATAAACCACGTCACAACCATAATCACTTTGCCACCATATTAACCTCCAAGCATCTCCTCCCTCGTTGCCACCATGTACCCCAACCTAGGCCATTCACCCTCACCGTTCAAACTGCGCCACATGTGCCCCCTCCATACTACCTTGCACCTTCCAACACCCTAAATGAACCTTCGAATCCTGTTCCACATCCCTGCCAACCTTCCGCTTCAAAAGCCACCATGAGAACGCCTCCCGTGCACCTTCAACGCACCAACTTGCACCTTCATGCGTCTTCCAGCACCTCAATGCATCCCCATAGCGTCGTTGTTCCACCACCAAAGCATCCAAAACCACCATGGACAGCAACGTTTTGAGCCCCACCACGGGCAGCCGCAAAAAACGCTATGAAAAATGCCTCCCATGCACCTCCAAACGACGCCGTCGTCGCCGTCGGTGGCCTCCTCCGCCGCCGTGACCTCCACCGTCGCCGCCGCTCCCGTGGCGGCCACCACCTATGCAAACCACCTCGACCCTCACCTACCATGGTTGCCGCCGCCTCCATGTCTCCATAGTATGTGATTTCCCAAACCCTAGAGGGGTTTCTAGTTAGTGGGGGTGCTGCACACACCCCCTGTATTCGTGCCTGCACCTTTTATTCTCCCAATTACCAGAATACCCCTGGCTTTAGGTTGAGTTGCGGTTAGTGGGGGTATTTCCTGCACCCCCCATTTATTAAGTTCTGCACCCACGTTTTTCCCAGTTTCTGAAATGCCCCTGGTTGCTGGTTGGGTTTCTGACTAGTGGAGCTGTTCTTTGCACCCCACTGATTTGAGTCTGCACCTGTGCTGCAACTCAATTACCAAACTGCCCTTAACATAAGAGGGTTTCTAGTGAGGAGTTTGCTTTCGGCACCCCCATCTTTTGCGCCAGCGCCCCCAACTCCTCACAAATCTCAAAAATACCCTTCTGATTAGTGGAACTACTTTCTTCACCTCTCTTAATTAGGATCCACACCCTATATTTTTCAAAATTCCGAAATTATCCCTTACAAATACCCAAGTAAAGAACTACGTAACCCTGATTCTCTATCCTTATAAAGATACGTAGGAGCGAGGTCAAATCCTTGTCGGGCTCCCCTTTAAACTAAAAATGTTTTGTTTTGTTATTATTTGCAATTATATTCTTTTGGAAAGGATAAATATTTTAAAAAAAACCACACTCTTTTATTTTACTTATTTAGTTAAAGGTACTGCCTTAAGGAGGACGTTGTGGGGTGCTAATACCTTCCCCACACGTAACCGACTCCCGGACTCTGAATCCGGTTTTGCAAACTTGCCTTATCTGACTTTTTTTGGTTTTCCATAGTTTTTCCTTTAATAAATTATGGTGGCGGCTCCATTATTCTTTCGAAAAAAGAAATTAAATTTTTGATCGCCCCGTCGTGATCCCGGTTGCGACAATGTTTATCAAGATTAACACAAAAAGAGCTTAACAAAACTCCCCTTGCCTTTAATTAGAGGTACATACTAAAAGTGAGTTATTAGTGATTTTAAAAGATTTAAAATTTCCTTTGTGCAGATCCCCTTTCTTTCTCTCTCCTTCTCTCCCTTTCTGTCTCTCTCTCTCTCTCTTTCTCTCCTTTTTTCTTCCTTTCTCTTCCTTCTTTCTCTCTCCTCTTTCTCTTTGTTCCTTTCTCTGTATGCCTTTCTTACTTATTTGTTCGTTCTTATTAGAAATCTTGTAGATTTTGTATTTGATGAAGTCAAGAGAAGTCAATAGCTATCAAAGTAAAGTCAAAGACCCAAAAACAACTCAAGCTCAAGATAATTTGAAGGCTTTGTCTTTGGATTTAGTGTGTGTGAGTGGTGTGTGTGTTGATTAGATCACGTGCAAGATTCATAAACCAGTGGTTGATTGAAGAAGCCTTAAAATGTTAAGTTGAAACTGTTTGAAAAATAAAAATCAGCTCCAAATTTTGTCAAGTAAAAACAATCGATTTAACAAAATTTTCAATCGATTCATTTCTTCTAACTAACAGTTTTAATGAATAACTATTTTTACATATGTTTTGAAATTGTATTAAATACGAATTTTTCATAACCTTTTAAAAACACTGAATACATAAAGAGAGAATTACAAATGCTGTTACAATTCAAGAAAAGAGCAAGAATCTTTTTCAAGAGAAATTTGAATCTTTGATCAAGAAAGCTTTAATTCTTGGTATGCCTCTACTAGTTTATGAATTTTATGCTCTAGTTTACATCATATTCAAAATCAGGGAAGTTTTCTACAATTGATTCTTGAGGTTTTTGTCTCAAGTTTGTTGCAAGGGTAATTTAGTGTAAAATTTACATTCAATTTTTTGTTTTTGGAACTACTAGAAGCGTTTATAGTTGTGTTATAGTGTTTGCAGTGGCATTGGTTGACTCTATATCTATGCAGTAGTGTGTTACATGGTTTTGTAAGGTTTGTGCAAGGTGCAAGAAGGATTCTTGACTGTTTGGTAAATTGATTCTTTCAATCGATTAACTCTGTAACTCAATCAATTGTTGTTCTTGTAGTGATAATCTGAAGAGTTTACATTCACTGGTTTATCTTTCAATCTGATAGGTTACTATTTGCAAGTGATGGAGATTTCGTGTTGAAAGTTTTGGTGGTTATTTTAATTGATTGTTTGGTAATTCATTTGATTAGTTTTTCTTGATTGATTTTTCTATTTGGAATTTAAATCGATTGTTTTTAAATTTCAATTGATTGTTTTTTTAGTGTATGCTTAAAAATTCTAGTTAACCAAATTCAGTGAAAACTTTCATCTTTTCTAACCAATATTTGGCAAAAGTTTTCAAGAGTTCAATTCACCCCTCCTTCTTGAACTAAAAACAAAGTGTTTTCAATTGGTATCAAGACCTAAGTGTTAAATGTTATTCTAGCTTTTTGATCGTATGGCTAAAGGTATGTTTGCCTTTGGAAAGGGTCCATGTATAAACAGACCTCCTCTATTCAGTGGTTAAAATCTATTTTAGAAAATTAGAATGAAAATTTTCATGGAATCACTTGACCTTGGTGCGTAGGATGCAATTGTTAATGAACCTTATTTGCTAGTTAATGGTGAAATTGTTGATAAACCTTGGTTTGTATGGAATGAAGTTGAGAGAAAGAACGCTTAGTTTGATTGCATGGCAAAGAATATCATAACTTCTACTTTGAACTTGGATGAAATTTTTAGGGTTTCGCAATGTACTTTAGCAAAGGAGGTGTGAGATATTCTTGAAGTTACACATGAAGGAACAAGTGATGTGAAGTGACCAAGAAAACACACTCTTATTCAAGAGTATGTACTTTTTAGGATGCAACCTGGATAAACCATGGTAGATGTGCAGAAAAGATTCACACCCACATTGTGAACCATTTAATTGGTCTTGAGAAATTTTTGATAAAGAGGAGCTCAATATAAAGATCCTGAAGTGTCTTGATAGAACTTGGTAGTCAAAGATAACTGCAATTTCTAAAACCAAAGACCTCACTGCCTTGTGTACGACCACCTTGTTTGGAAAACTAAAAGAGCATGAGCTTGAAATGAATAGGCTAAAGGAGTAGGAAAATGGAGATAGAAAAGCTAGGGGTCTAGCACTCAAGTCTGCTACCTCTCTAAATTACACCTTTCTAGGTTACAATGAGTGTTCGCACCTCTCCAAGTTACACCTTCTTAACCCCTCTTGAGATTAAGAACTCTCAAGGAAAAAAAGAATATTCTCAAAAAAAGCACTAAAAAAACTCACAAGGGTATAACTTCACAATGTGCATAATTCTAATGGTTTAACACACAACCGAGAAGTCTAGACTCTTTAACAAGTTGATTAGATGTTCACTCTAACTTCTAATTTTTCAAAAATATCAGTTGAATAGTTTGAATGGATTATCTTGCTCTTTTTTCTTTTCTTTACCTTCAAACCTTTCATATAGCTTTTCAAATCTATCATTTGATACTTGAATTGGTTAAATTTGGATTTTACAATATATTCATATCGTCATCCTTTGGTGATAGATGTTCAAAACAGAAAGCTTATATTTTTAATATTTCAATTTGTTTTGCTTTATATCTGTTTAAGGTATAAGTTTTTGCACTATGAGTTAGTAAAAACAAAAGAAAACGTAATCAACAAATCTTTTCGTTGAAGAAAATGTGTTGTGCAAAGTACTTGAGATTTTCAATTTTTCAATCCATTTATGTTTAAAAAAAATTTAGACATATTCGCAATATATAACAATTGATTAAATCTATTTAAGAAGGATAAATTTAAAAGATATAATCAACACATCTTTGTTTCCTCAAAACACACTTTTAATATTTTATGTTCCATAAAACATGCAAATAAAATCTTTTTTATTTTCAGATATAATTTATGTTTCATTAAACGAACTTTTGGCATATATATATATATTTAGAAGGTTTCATTTTTCACAATTAATTGTTTTAAAAAAATTGTTACATGTTCAATGCATTCATAAAACCTTTTAACGTGAATAAAACCCCGAAGCTAGGATGATCTACCATATATTGCAATTTTCATTAACCACTGTTAGATGCTTTAAATCACACACAAAACATATCATTCGAATCACAAATAAGAAATTCAATCTAAAGTTTGTCATGAAATCAACCAGTCTTATAAAATTGTCTATCATGTACATATGTTGTATACGGTTAGAGAGTCTACTAAAAATTGAAGTTCTACAAAACATTATCAGAATGGTCAGGATTGAAGTAAACTATTTAGTTAGTTTTTGTTATTATGAAAATATAAAAATAGAAACTCCACATATAATTTTCTATTCATCAGACATCTAATGGGTCATACCATTTAGTGTCTCAGCAAAATGTCTAGGGACTTAACAAATCATCTAGGAAAATTGTTTAGAATCTTAACAATCTTATGAATGAGACTTGTTAATGGTGAGGAGACTTTTTGAAAGCCACCCTATAGAACTTGAACAATCTCAAAAAGGGAACCTATTACACACCAAATGTAAAGTCTTGAAAATACTTATTCATTGATTGTGGATAGTGGCTCTTGCTATAAATGTTGTACTTCTAGGTTGTATTTGCCTTTTAATTAGTTGAGGGATAATGAACTATGGTGAAGGATACCTGGCCATCACTCTCCTTCTTTTTACCAGAATTGAACCTGAACTTTTTGCCAGTAGAGGTTGCGGATGAGCCTTGAGCTAATTTGCCAGTTTTCCATCCAAACTCTATTCTTTCTCCAATGATGACAATATCAGCAAAGTTGGAAGATACACTTCCCAACATATGTTCATAGAAAGGGGACTTTAACATACTCATGAACATTGTCACCATTTCTTTGTCGTGCAATGGGGGTTCTACTTGTGCGGCCAACTCCCTCCATCTTTGAGCATACTCCTTGAAAGTTTTAGAATTATTCTTTAACATATTTTGAAGCTACAATCTATCAGGACTCATATCAAAATTATATTTGTATTGCTTCAATAATGCATCCACTAAGTCATTCCATGATCTGATTCCAGCTGGTTCCATATGCATATATCAGCTTAGTGCAGTGCCTGCTAAACTGTCCTGAAAGAAGTGTATCAACAATTTTTCATCACTAACATGCGCTGCCATCTTTCTAAATACATAGTTAAATGGTTCCTGGGACAAGAAGCTCCTTTGTACTTCTCAAATTAGGTACCTTGAACTTGGGAGGAATTACAAGATTAGATACCAAGCACAAACCGATAACATCCCAAATCCAAAACTACCACCTCATTCAATAGTTGTAAGCCTCTTCTAAGAATTCCAGCTTTGTCTTGGCTTCTTCAAAATCTTGAGGTGATCTTTGAACTACTGGCCTTGTTGGCACTCCTTCGCCTGATGTTATTTGAACAATTGATGATGTTCCAGTAAAGATCGCTGGCCCAGTATTGGCGTTTATGGGTTTAGCACTTGATTGCAGTTGAATCGGCTTTGGTTGACTTACTGGTATGCCAAAAAGGTTAACCATAGTGTTAGGAGTTGCAGCACCATGCACATTTTCATAAGATGGAGTATAATTAGGAGGTAAACCATACAGAGGCTATCCACTATTTCCTTTAGCAGTATTGGTTTGAAGTGCTCCAATCTACGACACCACAGGATTATAAGAAGCAACTTCATCATTTCTGGATGCAGAATTATCCTTAGTGTTTTTCAGAGCAAATAAGGCTTCAAGGATTTGACCAATTTGATCTTTCAGTTGGTTGACATAATTTTTCATGGATTCCACTGCTTCACCCAAGTCTTCCATCCTTCTGCGATTTGCACGAGTTGTGTACAGGTGTTGCGAAAATCTAGCCGTTATTACTTCTTTTTTGTTATTTTTTTTACAAAATATTTAGCAAAAATAAAAATTGTAGAAGTTATATATATATTCTTTTTATATTTATTTAAAAGAATATGCAGAATAAAAATGAATGCAAGAATGCGAATTCAAGAACTAAAAAGATGTGGAATACTCATAGAGACTTAACAAGAATTGTCTTTATTCATTATCAAGAGAAGAGTTGCCAAATGACAACCTTATTACACTTTATTTAAAGCAAACGGAAAAATAGAAAAACAAAGTATCTAATTCTTGTTACGAGCCACCATATCCTTTATCAACCCCACCAACCACTTGGAATGCTCTATAAAAGTTTCTACTTCCTTTTGGTATTGTGCGAAACTTCAAAGATGCATGAGTTTCCCTTAACATTTTTGGAACATCTTCAATGACCCCATTAGCTAGAGCCGCTAGCTGGGAAAAACATGTCTTCCAATGTTCAATAATCTACTCATGGTCTTTCAAGTGTTCTTCCAATTGAACAATACTAGCTAAGTAATTAACCTCCTCTTCTAACTGCTACCCGCGCTCTTTTCTTACCTTATCCTCCCCTTTGCCTATCAAATTCTCCATTTCATCAATTTGAATTTAAATATTATGAATCTGATCAAACATTAATTGTCGTTCCTTCTCTCTCTCCTCATACCATTGTATCCACTGTTTCTCTATAGTGAGGGCCTGATCTCTTTGTTGAATTATAGCCTATAAACAGGTATTGAGGGCAATCAGATCTTGTTTGAGATCATTGTTATGCTTTTCCTCTCTTTGTTATTTTTTCACAATCTTTTCCTGATCCTTCACCAAGCTGTTATAGTTGTGACGAAGATCAAAGAGTTTACCGGTCAGTCTGACATTCTCCCCTTTCAGCTCATCAACCTCTTGTTTCAACTGTTTGACTTGGTTTAATTCTTCTTATTCATTTTCTTGCTCCAACTCTTCTTTTGGCACTTCAGGAACACGCAACTTGAAGGGTAGCTTAACCGTCCAGACTCTTTCCACCAATCACCTTTCATATGATATCTTTCTATTCATGGTCCAAGGTCTAGTGTCCTTCCCTTGAATGACCACCTTATCCCAAGCTCTTCAAAGTTCGGAAAGTATCTCAGTTGACGAATCCTCTTTATAAAGAACTAAAAGAGGTTCTAAAATAGCAGAAGTAGGAGCCCGTGCGATCGGGTAACCAAATTGTCTCTGAGCAAGCACAGGATTGTAGTTGATACAACCTTTAGTACCTATGAGTGGCACATTAACACTTCTGGCGCATTGGTATACCAGACGGGTTCTTTGTTGCCATGCTGGTTGCCATTGCATCTTCCTCTGAGTTAAACTAGCCAGACATTAAGCCCATTCATATTCATTTTTGCTCTTCAGCCTTTGTTATATAACTGATTCCATAGTACATTTAATACCCACAACCCTTTCTTCAAAATAAGCGACCAACCAAAAAAACAAAGTAGGTAAGCAACAAGTTATCAACTTTATTTTCTGAGAATGACATTCATCAAGAGCCAGATAAATGTCAGCTAGGATTGCAGTAACTGGATTTTCAGAACGAGTCTTGAAAGCTACAAAGACATTGATGGCAGCATCATCCATAAAATTGTCAGCTTTTGGGAGCAACACAATTCCAAAGAGAGTCAAAGCAAAAACATCCAAAAATGCATCCCAATTCTCTTCCTCACAAAGTCGGTGCAAATGCCTTTCTAAAAAGCTTAGAATAAAACCTTTTCTATCATATAGCTCAACGAATTCCTTCTTCAATTATTTCAGAGGCACTTTCATGATCCCAAATAGCGTGCACATGGAGAAAGGTTGCTCCAAGTGCTGATAAGGCATCATCTTGTTTGTTGGCATGTCTAACATTTGCGATAATTCTTCAAAAGTTGGCACTAGTTGAAAGTCGCAGAAGGTAAAACATCTCAGTGGAGGATCATAGTACTGAGTTAAAGCAGTAATGGCAAGTACTTGAACCTCCACCTCTAGTAATCCTAATAAGTTCCCATATTTGCTCTTGAAGATAGTCCTCTCCACTACTTTGAGCTTCTGTCCTAGTTCCCTTAGGACAGTCAAATCACTCTTCAAAACCATGACTTTTACCTTCTTCTTCAGTCCTTCTACTCCACTACTTTTCCCAAATCCAGATTCCATGTTAAATTCCATGTCGTACTCCACACTTTTAGTTTTACTGAGAAAACACAAGGAAAATGCATGTAATGCAATGAATATGAGAATAATGAGATTATTTATTTTGAAAAAGAAAGTATCTGAAAAGAAATGAGATTAATTTTTTTTTTATTTTCCAAAAATCAAATTTTCTTTTTCTTTTTTTAAGGAAATGAGTTGAAAGTTTGCCAAGTAAACTTCCAAGAAAGAGAGGTGAGTCATAACTAGACATTATGAAGTACCAAGTCTTTCTTAGCTAGAGTTGTTCTTAGACCACTGTCATAAACTTTCTTTAAAAAAAATAAATCTTTGTTTTGTAATGCATGCAAAGAAAAATGATGTTGTTTGTTTTTTATTCAAGATCCATGTGGTTTCATATGTACAACAACTAACAAGTAGACCATTGAGCTACAAAATTCTCTCTTAGTGCCCTAATTATGGTTTGACCTAATGGGTAGTGTTCTAAGATTTTTATGCGAGCTCACAGGATAGATTTGTCCAAATTCCTAATAGAGGTTACTAGAGCTATGACCCACTTTACCATGTATCCACATCAGTCAGTAATGACCTATTTGGACATGAGAGTAAAGCAAACATACTCTAGCTAGAGTTTTCACAACAACCAGGAAAGGAAGTACATCCCCCAATCTTGCTATGCAACTCCTCTATTTCTAAGCTTCACAGACCCAGGTATAAGGCCCCACTCATGATATGCAATAAAATGTGTGTGAAGGGAGAAAAATGCATACCCAACCCCACCTGCAAAACAACCAGAAAATTCCCAGGCAGATATATATAGCATGTCTTCTATCCTAAGGTTCAATATTTCAACAAGCATATACAACACACAAATATATACAACAAATAAAAACATTATATGTAAAAATAAACAATATACAAAATAATAAAAAATATATACAAAAATATGAATAACAACAAATATTATTTGCAAAAGTAATAAAAAGAAAAGGGAAAGATAAATATTAGAAAACCACTTAAATTTTACTCATTTAATTAAATTGGCCTGACTCCTTAAAAGTTCCCCAGTGGAGTCGCCATCTGTCACAATCGGGATCACGACGGGACGATCAAAAATTACTTTTATTGAGAATTGGAGTCACCACTATAGTTCATTATCGAAAAACCATAGAAAAAACAAAAATGAAATAGTCTGCAAACCAAAGTTAGGATTCGGGAGTCGGTGACGCTTGGGGAAGGTATTAGCACCTCTACAATGTTCGTCTTACGACGATACCTTTAATCAAATAAGAAAAAGATTGTGGTTTTACTAAAAATTACTTCTCGCCCAAAATAATAACAATAATAATAGTAATATAAATAAACACAACTAAAATAAAACGGATAAATAATAAAACTAAAAATACAAATAAATAAACAAGGAAAAAATGCTAATAAATTAATATAAACACAATATAAATAAATTAAAATAAACAAATATGCAAATAAAAAATAAGACAAAGAAAACATTTTTTTTAATATTTTGAAATAATTTTATTTGTCCGGACGAAATTGGGTGTTGACATGCTTGGCAAACCCAATGGTCATTGTTGACTTTCTTCAGCCCAATTTTATGTAGAGTTGTAGTTGTGACTTTGTGGTGTTGCTTGACAGGTTCTGATAGTTCTCCATAACACAAAAATATTCAATAAATTTCAAAACCAGCACCACGTATGGAATCATGTAGTCCATAAGCCACTTAGACTTCATCATATGCTCCCCTAACACGTATGCCCAGTTGACCTCCATTTGATTGAGGACGCAATACATCAATATTAGGTCTTCTTCATGCAGGCTAGCATGGTTATGTCCTCTGGGTGTGATTATCCATACGATGATGAAGGCAGTAATTCTCGGGTTCATGGCTAAGCCACTAACATGAAATCCCTTCATTGTTGCATGCGGGTTCCTTAAATAGCTTTTGAAAAAGTGAATTTTGTTGAAGTTTTCAAGTGTTGCAATGTTTTCTTTTCCCACTTAAAGTCCAAAATACCTTATGCCAGCAACCTCCATCCATATTGAAGGGATGATATTCATGGCAACTCCTATGATTTGTGTCTTCATTCTGTCTTCGTTCACCTCCGGATTGGTAAAGAAGACTTTTACCACGTCTGGATAGATATTACCAGTTAACCCAAGGAACTTCTCCAACCCCTGCAGTTATAATATTGTGCTGACCTCAACCAGCTGGTTAGTTTTGAGCCATTCCACCCTTAGATACTTGGGTGTGTTGATAATCTTTCTACTATACTCGTGAAGCTAGGTTACAATCAGCTTGGAGTTGTCTAGGCAAGCAAACCAGTTTTCTAGATACGTTGTTTCATTGACAAATCTTTCAGCAGTCACTGTCTTTTTGATTCTCTTCCCTGGATTTCCTGATGAAGCCATGTCAGTAGTTTGTATTGAAGCACTCGAGGATGTTTCGTAGAGTTTTTAAAGGTTAATGTTGAATGTATGCATGATGAATGTAGCATATAAACACAAAGCATATATTTACATATTGGCTTTGCATTAAACATGAAATAAATTCATTTTACCAACACTCTAATTTTAGGTGGAGTTGTGTACCTTGCAGTTTAAACAGGACAATATTGTTTTACTTATGGAAACCTGTTGGATTAGTTGTTTTTTAGTCAATTCCTTTTTTACTTCCAATGGTATTGAGACATTGGCATTATGTGGCTCAATGTGGTTTAACATGAATAGTTGAGCAAGATTTTCTTCATTCAATTAGCTTTGCATGCTTGAGTCCAGTCACCACAGTCAATCCATTTATTGTTCACACATTCCTTGTCTCAGTAACCAACTCAAAAGCAATTAAAGATCAAATTCCAAAGCTAACTTAACTCAAATTTGGAGTCAATAGTTCAATGAAAAATAAATTGATTTGTCGTCGAGTCAATCAATTTATTCTAAAAATGAATCAATTTTCAGTGAAAATAAACTAGCATATTTTTGTGATAGTGACTGAATAAATGATGCAGTTTTCTTATAATGCAATGTTTGAAAGATCTAATATACCTAGCTTAGTCCTAAGATAGTAAAGAAATCAGCTAGCTGTTTTTCTAATTCAATAAAGTTGATTTCACAAACCCAATTTCTAACTTGTTCTCTAATGAAATGATGTCTAATGCCTATACTTTGTTCTAGAATGATAAACTAGATTCTTTGTGAGATTTATAGCATTGGTATTATCACAGAACAATGGTGCCTTTGTGACTTTAAGACCAAAGTCACTAAGTTGTTGTTCAAGCCATGAGATTTGAGCATAATTGCTTCCAGCAGCAATGAACTCAACTTCAGCAGTTGAGAGAGCAACACATGCTTGCTTCTTGTTGTTCCATGATATTAGGCTTGCTCCAAGTAAATAACATGTACCACTTGTGCTTTTCCTATCCAATTTACACCTTGCAAAATCTAAATCTGAATATCCTTTAAGATTGAGTGTAGCTTCATTTAGATACAACAATCCCACATTAGTTGTTCCTTTGAGATATTTGAGAATCCTCTTTGTTGCATTGTAGTGAGACTCCTTTGGATCGGCTTCAAATCTTGCACATATGCATACGCTGAACATAATGTCAGGTCTGCTTGCTGTGAAGTAAAGCAATGATCTAATTAGTCCTTTGAATTTAGTTTGAACCACTACAGTTTCATTCTCATCAGCATCAAGATAACAACTTTTTGAAATTGGTGTTGAGGCTTCTTTGTAGTTTTCCATTTCAAACTTTCTCAGCACATCTCTACAGTACTTTGTTTGGCTCAAGAAGGTTTCAGTTTTCATGTGCTTGATTTGTAGTACTAAAAAATAGTTCAGCTCTCCCATCATTGACATTTCAAACTCCCCTTGCATTGCTGAAACAAAGTCTTGGCAAAGCAGGTCATTAGTTGATCCAAAAATTATATCATCAACATAAACTTGAACAAGTATTATCTTACTTTCAGATTTCTTAATGAAGAGAGTTTTGTCTACTTGACTTCTTTGACAATCATTTAAGAGCATAAAATTACTTAACCTTTCATACTATTGTCTAGGAGCTTGCTTTAACCCATAGAGAGCATTCTTGAGTTTGTAAACATGTCCAGGCAACTTGCGATCTTCAAATCCTAGTGGTTGTGTAACATACACTCTTAACACCAATGCTAAGCACGTGATTTGATGAAGTCAATATATATCAAGCTTGCTGAAATTCTGATGGAACCAACTTGGACTAGAGAAGTTCAAATGGATGACTTTGAGCCAACATGAAGATGGTTGGGTGATTCGGTCTTATGTCCTTACACTACAAGAAAAAAGCTATTAAGAGACAAATTTTTAGCTACCAAATGAAATAGTTGCTAATTGTGACCAAAATAGCCACCAAATTAGATTTTGGTTGCTAAATAACTACAAAATAGAAGTAATGATTGAATTTAGTGACTAATTAAGTCAAGATAATTGGTATCTAACATTAGCTACCAAGGTTTTAGTGACCTACACCATTAGATTCTAAATTAGTCTCTAACTTAATTAGATACCAATTTAGAATCTAATGGTATAGGTCACTAAAATCTTGGTAGCTAATGTTAGATACCAATTATATTGACTTAATTGGTCACTAAATTCATATTTTGTAGTTTTTTAGCAACCAAAATTTAATTTGGTGACTATTTTGGTCACAATTAGCAACAATTTCATTTGGTAGCTAAAAATTGGTCTCTAAATAAATTTTTTCTTGTAGTGTTAGTTGGGTTTGTGTGTGAGTGTTAACTTGGTACTTAACCATTAGTTGCATAGATCATCAATCTTGAAGAGCTTAAAGATTCACATGTGTCAAAACTGGATTGATTAAACCAGAACTGGTTTTCAGAAAAATAACTTACACTGATTTTTTGTTGACAGTCTATTCAATCAATTGAATGATTGAATCAATTGATTGAATTGTGATAGTTATTATTGTTACAAGTTAAATTTTGACTAAGTCTTCTAACGGTCAATTCAATCGATTGAATGGTTTATCCAATTCATTGAACGGATGACAATTAACTTTGTTTAAAAACTAGTTTGCCTATATAAAGGCATAGAGCACTAAGATTTCTAAGAACACGAAAAACATTTTTAAGAATTCTTTGAGAGAAAAAGCGCCTAGTTTGTGCGAACACATTGTGACATTATTTTCACACAAGAAATCTTGAAGAAAGTGAATCTTGAAGCTTTTCTTGAGTGAGAGTTTGCAACTTTGGTTTTGGACCAAAGCTAAGTCTTCTACACTTGGTCTTAATACATTTGTACATTGTTCTGTGTAAAGGCATTGAATTGTTAAACCCTTGATTCATCTTGAGTTGTAATCTGTATTTGATTGTATAAAATTACTGGGTTTGTAATTGGGTTGTGCAGTGGGTTTCTGCACTGGTTCACACTTGCGGAAGGGTTCAGTGAGGCGTGAATGTTGCGGGGAGCAGTGTGTACTGTAGGGAGTAGTGTGTACTACTTGCTAGGAGCAAGGGTTGTAAACTGATCTTGTGATCTTTTTAGTGGAAATCTTTGTTAGTTTGCAAAGGACTGGACGTAGCCCTTGAGGAAGGGTGACCCAGGATAAATCTTTGTGTTCTTGATTCCTTCTTCTTTCTTCTTGAAAGTTTTCTTTTATCTACTTGTGTTGTCATACTTAACTGATCACTATAAATCATTAAGTGCTTTTTCAATTGAAAACTAGTTGCTCTCTGGACTTGTTGTATTGCATCTGATTCAATTAAATTCTAGAATATTCATTAAGTGCATTATGAAAACTTACTGGACTATATTTGAAACTTCTTTATATTGGATACTGAATCTTGAAGTGGTACTTTAATTTTGTAATCTGAACTAAATTCTAATAACTTCCGCTGTGCATATAATCAGATATATTTCCTTAAATTGATTTGCATATTCTCTGTATCAATTCTGGACTGAATTTAAGTATATTCATATTTCTGCATTCATTCAATTAATTGAATTTGTGCTTCAGTAAATTGAATTGTTTACTGGACATTCCAGAATTGAGCATTGATTGATTTAATCAAGATATTTCATTCTCCAATCTCACTTTCCTTCTTTGCGAAAATTTTAAAAAGTTCAATTCACCCCTCTCTTGAACTCGGTCTAAACTTGTTTTTCATACACTTCCTCATTTATGAATTCATTCAAGAATGCACTCTTCACATCCATTTGAAATAGCTTAAAACCATTAAGACAAGCATAAGCAAGCATTAGTCTAACAACTTCAATCCTTACAACAAGTGCATAGGTTTCATCATAGTCGATTCCTTCCTCTTGATTGTTGATTTTGGGGACCAAACTCCACACATAATTTCTGATGAATTAGTTCAACTCTTCTAGCATGGCATTGATCCAACGATTACCAGTCAATGCTTCATGTATTATCTTAGGCTCAACCTGTGAAACAAATGCCATGTGTTCACACAGGAGATTCAGTGATTTCCTGGTTGAAACTCCCTTGTGAATCTAGCCAATCACATTATCCAAGGACAAATTTATTGGAACTCTCCATTCCTAAGGCAAATCGATTTGACTTGGAGTGGATTGGATTTTAAAATTTCTAGATTGCACTTCTGCAGTTGTTGCTTATCTTATTTTACTGCAGTATCTTTCAGCCTTTGAATACCTTCTACTTCTTCATCCTCTATTGTAAACTTAGGTTCTTCTTGCAGCTTTTGGTTAGTCTCATCAAAGGTTATATGCACAGTCTCTTCAATGAACATGGTTCTCTTTTGGTATGCTCTATGTGCATGGCTATGTGATGAGTAACCTAGGAATATGCCTTCATCTGCCTTTGAATCAAACTTTCCTAGATTATCCTTACCATTGTTTGAAATAAAGCACTTGCAGCCAAAAACTCTTGAATGATAAATGTTTGGTTTTCTTCATTTGAAAAGTTCATAAGAGGTTTCTTTTAGAATAGGTGTTACTAAAACTTTGTTCAACACATAACAAGAAGTTTTTACTCCATCAACCCAAAATATTTTGGAAGATTTGTTTCAATTTAACAAAGTTTTAGCAATCTCTTCCAAGGCTCTATTTTTCTTCTCCACAACCCCATTTTGTTGTGGAGTTCTTGGAGCTGAAAAATTATGCTAAATGCCAAATTTTTCACAAAACTTTTCAAATCTTTGATTTTGAAATTCTCACCCACGATCAATTTTTACGATAACAATGGTGCAAATTTTCTCATTTTGGATAATCTTTGCAATTCTATTAAAGGCACCAAATGCATCACCCTTAGTTACTATGAATAATGTCCATGTGACCCTAATTAATAATATTCTTGATTTAGTAGTATTTAAAGTCAATTTTAGTAAATATTAAGGAATTCCATATTTCTAAAGAAATGTCTAATTCTACATTAAAAGGATGGTTTTTGATAGCCACTATATTCATTTTAGTTATATCAATGGTATATGAATAAATGGATTGTTTCTTTCTTTTCAGCAAAAAAAAAAAAAAAAAAAAAAAAAAAAAAAAAAAAAAAAAAAAAAAAAAAATATAAAAAAAAAAAAATATATTAATAAAAAAAAAAAAAAAAAAATAAATTTTTTTTTTTTTTCAAAAAAAAAAAAAAAAAAAAAAAAAAAGAATCGACCATTCGAGTATTCAAAATTGTATGAAAAAGAATATACGTAAGTACATAGAAGATAAGTCGATATGTGGTCTATATCTGTGTATCCGAAAACCTACTTCCATAAGCCTAAACCAGAACAGCCCCACAACACCTTACGGATTTTATTTTTCGAAAGCCTTTTCCATAACTTAACTTTCGAAAAACACTTCTCCTACCTCTACACCCGACTTTACAAAATAAAACACCCATACCTTACCCACTCACCATCCCTTACCTCAAATCACCACAACGAGCCCTCACTAGACAATTGTGCACCACACGACCACTGAACACGCCGCCACTTGAAGTCGAAATAGTTCACTCAAATCACCCACCTCCTTCCTTTCAATGAACTGTGAAGGATAACAATTTCAATTTTGAAAAAATATGGAGTGCAGGAAGCAATTACAGTGACAAATAATTAAAGTACTGTGTCATATAACTTTTTAAAAGAACTAATGGTTAATATATAAAAAGCAAGTGACAAGTAATAAAAATGATGGGCCTAACGAATGAGCACTCTTTTTTAAAAGCCTTATGATATATATATATATATATATATATATATATATAAAAGCGACCGACAAAAGGTAAAGTTGGGTCTAATGAATGGCCTCATACTCATTTTAAAAGACTAATGGTGTACATATAAAAAACGTGACAAGAAAGAAATCCTTAGCCAAAAGAATAGGCCCAAACTTTTGTAAAAAATAGAATAAATTGGTGTATATGTAAAATACAGGCTCAGCCTAAATGATGGTGGTGAGAGTAACAATAAAACAAGAATGTTTGGACCTAAATAAACAAATTGACCCAAAAGTTTTATATATATCGCAGGTGGGACGTCTTCTTCCTATACCTCCATAATCTCAGCCTATACCTCCATAAAATATGCAAAATGGCAAAAATGCCCTTAGGGTATAATTTTATACCCCCAGCCCCCAACCTTTGTTTTGCATCGCGAAACATGCACCTTCTACCTTCGTGTGTTCCTACATCTCTTAATAGTCGTTTACATTATATTTTGGCTATCTAAGAGCACATTCATTACACCTCTATGCACCTCTACGTGTTTGTTTGTTGTGTTAATTGTGGCGGTGGTTGAAGTTTGGTGGAGAACTTGGTTTGGACGCTTTATGGGGAGCGTTTGATGATTGAAATTGGGACCTCCAATCTTTGATTAAAGCTTTTTGACACGAATAGGTAAATAATTATCCATGTTTCTTTGAGTTTTATGGTTGTTGGAATGAATTTAGGAAGAGGGAGATGGTGGTTCAACCGGGGAGGTGTAAATGATTTGTAGGCTACCAGATTATACAATCTGGTATGTTAATTTTTTTGTTGCAATGCACACTAGATTGTACAATTTGGTACGTTAATTTTTTGTTGTGATGCATATCGGATTGTACAATCTAGTATGTTAATAATAATGGTATGCACTAAAATTATTTTTCCTTAGATTTTTTATTAACCATGACCACTTTTATAAATATGGCAAAAACTAGAGGTGGTGGATCGCAATTGAAAGGTCAAACAAGGCCTACTACATCTGTTCGTAGAAGAGATCGTGGTGGGTCATCTAGTTGTTCTTGGTGCTCCTACTGCTGGTTTGGCTGGAGGATTTCCTAAAGGACCTTAAGATTGCTCTTTGTTAGTGAGTTATAGTGAGCATGTGGCTTTGAGATTATGAGAGGGCAAGCTAAAATTATAAAACTATGGTTTTTGGTGTTAATGATGTATTTAGTAGGTGCAATTGTTTACAGCATCTCTTGGTTTTTGTTTAGGATCATTAAGAACTTAAATTGGTCTCCCATGGTAGAAAGGTTAGTAATTTCGGTATGCCTTGTCTTAAAGTACATGGTTATGAACTAAATTATGGATTGTTGTCGTAGTGCAACATCAGGTACGAGGTTGTGGACAAGGGGTTATTGTCCGTTTCTTTTGAGAGATGACATCGAAACACTAATAGGTTCCATTTTCAAGTTAGGGAGACGATGATCACATTGGAGGATGTGTCGTCTCTCATCCACATTCCTATCTATTATCGATCAGTTTTTGACCTACATCACCTTAGATTACACTGAAGTGTGTAATATATTGGTGGAGCTACTAAGAGTAGACGGAGGTGATGTGAATGCAAAGAAACGCTACTTATTTCAATTCTTACTTTCATACTTTTTAATGCCATTCAGTTGTTGACATCCAGAATTGTAGGAATCAGGAATTGAACTATATTAAAAAGCAAATGTGTAAGAGTGTCTGATCTTCGGGAACGTGAATTCTCTTCGGTTTGCATTCAAAACATTTTATATCTCCTGTGTTGTTGTTGGTCTTCCATTCACATCTCTTGCCTTTTCCTTTGCACTCAGCACAATTTGGTTTGGGCCATCTCAAATACAACACATTCGAGAAGGGGGATGCGATTGGCAGAGTGATGTCGAACATCTTGGTATAGGATATTAGATCCAATTGGAGGACACTTCGAAAAGAATCAGAAATGTAGATCGGACAGGTGACCATATCTTGTAACTAAAAGTAGCTTTTGAGTTTTGAATCCCCAACGGAAGTACAATTGAAGAAGCTCAAGTTATTGTGTGGTCCAAATTCTAATGATTCAAATTGGTAACTAGGATACTTATACAATCCTTCAAACACTTTACTTTGTATCTTGATACCCTACATCTAGGATACTTATGCAATCCTTCAAACTCTTTTTTGTACAATATGCAATCATTGGAGACAACATGTATTTTCCGGTACTCCATACTCATTGGACACAATATCTTCTTTGCCTCATAGTGACTGGTTGGCAATGTATTACCTTTTTGAAGTATTTGATAAAACAGTCCTAGCAATTTGGTGAAACTTTTATCAGTCCATAGATTTCTTACCTTGATATTAAATAATCGTAATACTGTTGACAAACGGGAAAAAGTAGAACAACTGGGATACAATTCTGTGAATGAATCATCTTTTAATGAATCATCTTTTAATGAATCATACACATGTGCTTGGTGGAAACTATCTTCTCCAATATTACGAATCATGTCTTCCATGCAATCCTCAGAATATATATTAGAATATTGACATTAAGTTGTAGATTTGCTAGAATATTGCTCCAAAACTTCACCATGCCAAATCTATATTGTATAGCTCTTCAAGAAACCATCACAAAGAACATGCTCTCTCGTATCAACTCAATATCTTGTCTTCTCACATTTAAACAATTCACACACGGACAATAATATTTGTTATTTACTCTTACTCCATTCCTCTTAGCAAATTGTAAAAAATATTCAACACCATTCTCATACTCATCACTAATTCAACTTGCAATTATCCAACTTCGATCCATGACTATGTATATAAAAAAGAATTAATAAATATTAAACAAGACACAAATGAAACTTAAAATTGTCGGGGATCGAACATCCCCGGACTCAGTACCAACATGTGATGATAAACATAAATATTATAGAAAACATAAAATGTCGGGGATCGAACATCCTCGGACTCAATACCAACACGTCATGATAAACATAAATACTACAAAAAAACATAAAATGTCAGGGATCGAACATTCCCGGACTCAATACCAACACGTCATGATAAACACGATACAATCCTAATGATATACTCTAGCCTCTCTAACATCATCCTAGTGTACAAACGAATATAAAGCACCAACAAAGTAAGTTAATTAAGTAGAAGCATTGAGAATTTGACAAAAGAAATGGATGAACCTGAAAAGTAGAGACAATGGCAGCAACACCACGATACAATGGCAACAGACTTGAGATGCGTGTGGACGACTATGGCAGACACCTGAAAATAGAAAATGAAGTTAAACAAAGAAAATTGAATAAGTGCAGAAAATCATGGTACATTTGCATAGCTACTAGTTTTATGATAATACAACATATTTAGTTAATCTAATATACACACAACATTGTATTGATAACAAGAAAATTAAATAGACTCTTCTCCTTTTTTTCATGCTCTCATGGATTATTGCAATGTACCTATGCTGAGCTGTTATCTCTTTTGTCCTTTTGTCCTCTTAAAATTTTCATTCATTACAAAGTGTAAGTATGTTCAATTAAATATACTATTTTCCTTTATTTTATGTTTTTCTTTTTTGTACTTTCATGAATAATCAAAATTCCTTGAACACAAAATTGATGAGTATGTCATCCATGTTTGAAGACACAAGGAGTCATACTAAGAGGATTTTTGGACTCTGCAATTACAGAATAGTATGAGAAAGTGAAAATTTTTGTCCATATTAAAACTGATTCTGAAATTTTTTGACTATATTAAAACTAATTCTAATATATAAACCGTAGATGCCAAGTTACAAAGTAGTGTTAGAAATATCAACAACAATCAAACTAATGTATGAAATATTTTCTTACATCAAACATGAAATGATAAATAAATAAAAAAATACATGCTCAATACCATGCTTTTTGGCGAATCAGACAAACTTTGACTATATTTTTATGCTAGTATAAGATGGTGTAATGATAACATAAATAATAATTATAACTACCAAATGTTGACTAATAATATATAATTTTTATGGTTTGTAGAATTACAGGTTTATAGTTTGATCTAGTGAAGTGTAGTGGGAGTTTGGAGTAGAAGAATGAGGCGGAAAGAGAGAGAGACCTGATTGGTGGTGGGCACAGAAGCAGAACCTTCTTAGTGGTGGTGGGGGCGGCGGCAGAAAGAGAGAGAGACTTGAGTGGTGGGGGTGGCAGCGGAAGCAGAAGAGGAAGATACGTGGTGGTGGGGTTGGCGGTGGAAGAAGAAGAAGAAGAGACCTTAGTAGTGGGGGTGGCGAGACTGCTCGAGAGAAAGAGAGGAAGAAGACATGGCACTATGCAACGGCGAGGCGTGGAAGAGGGAGGAAGACGAAAGCGACAGAGGAAGGAAGAGGTAAACACGCAAGTTTTACCCCTAAAACAGGGGATACGAGTGCGGTTGTTAGTAGGAACCGTGCTCGTATCCCACATACAAGGGCGGTTGTTTAAATAACCATCCTTATATCTCACTGCAAAATACTTTAAAAATTATTTTGCAGATACTAGCACGGTTGTTTAAACAATCACACTGGTATCTCCGTGCAATTTCTCAATTTTAAATATTTATGTGTTTTATCATCACGGTTCTCGTTCCAACCGCGATGGTATCTCCTGTAACGTTAATACAATTGTGATTGTTGTGCACAACCGCGGTGATATGGTTATACTTAATTTCAAAAATGTCACCGTGTTATTTTTAATTACAGTTTCCTTTTAGCCGTGATGATATCCTACCGTGAAATATGTTTAGGATTTTTTCTATTAGTGTTCAAATAAAAAAAATTGATGAATTGCATAAACTTTTTCGGGGTTAGTTAAGAGAATATGCTGATTTTGGTAGTATATTCATTCGACTTGGAGTTTCATCGTAGGAAGCACAAGCATGGTCTCAGTTTTTTCAATGCAAGAAAAACAAAGACAGGGATAACTGCAGGGCTCGTCCATCTGCTTGATGAGCTGAAAGGGAAATCTAATGAGGGGTTGGTTCGGCCCACAAGATAGAGTAGGCAATGCAGAATCATGTTGGAGGAGCACCACACTTGCCATTTTTTTTTCTTACGGGAAAGTAACTGTTATTTTTAACGAACCAGGCTGGGTGCCTCTTTTAGTTTATGCTAACACTTCTAATTTGTATTATTATTTTTTTTTTTTTACTTTTGCAATCAGTTGCAGAAACCAGATAGAAAAGATAAAAAAGACTTATGATTTCTCATTTGTCAAAGTCTACGTTTTTAAAGAATTATTGTAAAAGGAAAAATGAAGTCCCTTATGTGCGTGTCATAATTATTAGCATACATTTAATTCTATCAATGTCAAGGTAAGTGTTAAAATAAGTGTTTGGCCTAAGTTCAAGAGGGGGGGCGGGGGTGAATTGAACCCTTTTAAAATCTTTTTGCAAATTTGCTTTTCAATATGAGAATACAAAATCTTTAAAGAAACTTAGAATGCAATCTACAAAGGTTCAAACAATTTACAAATATGAAAACCAATCAAACAGAATCAGTGCACTGCAGACAAATATGAAATCTGGAAAACC
>Ga0099825_1000556_pt1 | contig 40888 bp, 9 predicted proteins | sample SiratroredBW_FD_76838 | JGI IMG/M metagenome (GOLD analysis project Ga0099825, IMG submission 76838) | Root nodule microbial communities of legume samples collected from California, USA - Siratro red BW | ecosystem: Host-associated > Plants > Roots > Nodule | place: USA: California | collected...
AAAAAAAAAAAGTTAAACAAAATATATATATATATATATATATATATATATATATATATATATATATCAGGTGTAGAAATTCAGAGCAATCTTTGAATATCCGAAGCTAGCTCAAGCATACAAAATCTAATAACATTCAATGTAAAAGTGTTGCGGTGGTTTCATGAGATAATATACTGCATTTGCTTTATTTTTTATATATTTTGATTTAATGGTAAATTTTTATGAGATTCACGTGTTTATTATCTTGTATTTACACTTTAATATTTTACAATTTTAAAATTAATTTAATTATTATAATTAAATATTTTTTATTTTTTAAATCCAATATTTCATACATAATTTATATATTAAATTTAAGATTTTTTTTTTCACATTATGACATCAGTATATTCTATTGAAGTTTTTTTATGTTAAGACTCGATATATTTGAGTATTAATTAGATGCTCTGATACAATTTAGACTAATTACTTATTGATGTTGCATTTGTTGATATAATATTTTATTTAATGGAAATTGACCTGGTAATGAAGAATGATCTTTTTACTAATAATATGATGCATTATATTGTTAATTAATATAACAGATTAAATTTTATTTAATGCTTAATATTTTTCATCAATATAATACTGTTGTAGTATCAAGAATAATGGAAAATTATTAGAAACAAAAACTAAAACTAAAATACGATACAATCATAATATATGCTTTACATAATTAAAAATGAATTATAAGATTTTACATTAACAATCGTGAATATTTGTAACTTAACATTGATTTGAATCCTCAAAAATATTTTTGCTTATTAGCTAGTCAGTTTTTGGAGTGTGCGAGACACCGGCCTACTTCCCTTTTCAACAAATCCTAGGTAGTTAGTCCCACCTTTTCTTTTTAGACACCATTATTTGTTGGTTATATACAACAAGTGTATTGACTCTTTTTTTTAATTATAAGTAACTTTAAATGAGTTTTGTTTTTAATTATATTTTTTATTTAAAGTATTTAAACTTAAAATCTTATTTAAAAATTCAAATCCAAATCTTCTCAAAGTAACATAATATGATTTTCTACACACTTTTTCTTCAGTCTTTATATCTACACACCTTTTGTTTTTAGTCTTTATATCTATATAAAAACTTTATATTACAGTCTCAATGTTATAAAAAAATTATATTTTAATCAGTGTGCTTGTCAACACTTTGTCTCTTAGTTTACATATTTAAAATAATTTCTTTTTGCTAATCCACATAAATAATTTTTTTATATATTAGTATTTGTTATTAGTTGCTAAATAATTTAACTTTGGATGTTTTAAAATTATTACAATTGAAATTCACGATGTAAAATTACCCAAATTTTCTGGTGGTTGTTAAATAGGGAAAATTTTGGAAACAATGATAGTGCCACCATGCATCACCCTGAAAAGCAAATTTTGGCAGTAGACTCTTACCTCTGGTTGTTGTTTTGTTCTTCTTATGCTTCTCTTCTCCTTTCTTTCTCTCTTCTTAACCATAACATTCAAGTTAAACCTGTTGTACCCTTTAAAGATCTCCTAAACTATCAATAAAAACTCAGATTGAACAAATCTATCATCGTTATATATAATTATAATTAAATTTCATGATTCAAAAATAGCCAATATCAATTATACAAGTAAGAAGTATCTTTATTTTTTTAGTTTTTATGAATTTAACAACTGTCAAAAACTCTAGTGGTTTAACAAATTGTCAAACATTTTATAACAATCCTACTTCATCTATTTTATTTTTTAGGAAATATTAAAATACCTAAAATTAATAAAGTTACTTAATAATAGCAAGATCTAAAGCAGAAAAAATTATTCACATGAACTAAAGCATAACGTTTCTAAGAATCTAAATTAAAACACAGTTTTTCTTAAATATCACAAGATACAAATATGCTCATGTAAAGAATAAAATGTAGGATTTTATAATGCAAGGATTAAAATGAAAACATGTATACAAAGATAAAAATAAATAAATGATTAAACTTTAATCTTTTATATGTCCTTTTCACAATCATATCAATGACGTAATCCACTAACTAATTCAGTAAGAGAAATGAATCAATGACGCAAGTGAATAAAATTAAAAGAAATATTTATTCATTATATTTCCCCCATTCTCCATCATATTAATCTTTTCTTTTTCATATAACTTTTTTTGTACAAAATCTTGGTACTAGCTAGTGCAATTATTTTTATTGAAAAAGTATATTATTTTGCATGAGCTGATTCATCATCTAGTTTCATCTGCCTAGGCTAGGTTACTACAAGGATATGCAATAGTTATAAACCCTTTCATCAACAGAAAAGTTGGCCGGGGAATATACATACATACATATATGTCTCAATTTTACATACTTACTTTCCAGCGTAATTAATAAATTAAGTGGTTACGGATTTAAATTATGGACATAAAAAATATTGAAAGAGAGTATTCAAATTATGTTTCAAGATAATAATTATATTTAGTGATGAATAATCTGTATTAATACTATAGTTAAAAATTTGTAATTAGTTTTGAACTAATAATTTGTTTTTTCAGCAAGCAACGGACAGAAATAATTCAGAGAAAGTGAAGAACTATAGCTCTATTAAACCTAAATTTCAAATGACGTGAAGGAAAAAAATATTACACGAAAGACTTATGAGTTGACATGCATAGGTCGTATCATCTCATGTTGGTTTGCTGACAATTAATCAATTGTCCCCTTCCTTTTCCTCTATCAAATTCATAACGAACAACATTTAGAGGCTGTAATCAAGTGATCAAGAGTCAAATTTTTGTTCAGTACACTTTTCCAACCAAAACTTAAACTTTATCTCAAATAATATGGATATGTGCGTTTTATTCACGCTATGTTTCAAACCCAAATATATTTTTTTCTGAATAAGAAAATGAGTTCAATCAAAAGATACTTTGTACGATTTGTTTTGTAAATATACTAAACAGAAATTGAAACTCACAACCTATTGAATATTATGAGATTTTAATTATTTTGGGGAGGAGTGCAGAAGCACAGGGAACAGTTTGTGATGTAAACCAAACTGAGTGTGTTTTATATATTATAGTATAGAGGAACATTCAATTGAATAAATAAGATGAACACGGAATCCCATGCAAAAAGATCAAATGGAAACAAAATGCCGCATGCGGACGAAAGCAGTGTCAACAGTGGCCTTTCGAAAAGAAGCAACCCCTCAGATGTATGATGGGAAAAGGCCATTCCTACAACCGTAGGGATACGTGTCGCTTAGAAACTCATATTTGAAGAAGTGAAAAAAATAATAAAGAAAAGAAGGTGAAGTTATTTAGATTAAGAAAAGAAAATTAAAAGTGTAAGTAAAAAAATTATGAAAATTTATAAATGATTTCATTGATGCATTAATATATTTAGAAAACAATTTATAAAATAAATTTTAAAAATAATTCAAGTTAAAATCAAACTTAAATTATATTCAATTATATGACCAAAACAACCATATTTAATGCGCGCTTCAAATTTTAATTTAGACAGTGTATATTATCTTTGCATGAGTCAATCAGAGGCTCAATGCAAGTAACTATAACAAGCTGATCCAAAACAAAAGCGGAATTTGAACTTTTAAGATAAGGCTCAAACTTGGTTTATATCACTTTGTAAACTAAGCCCAAAATCAAGATACAATAAACTATTTCAACTTCATTTTATTCAAATATATTTGTTTTCGAACAGAAGTTTGAAAACTTATAACAATTCCGGATGAGGCCTAGGTTTTTCATTAGCATTTCAGTCTATTTTAAAAATTTTATTTATTTAAAATAAAAAAAAAATGAAAAGAGTTATGAGAGACTGAAATTGAATTGATAGTTATTATGGAAAATAACTTCTATAATTAATATACGAGTAATTTAATTTCTGGGAATCTACCATTCCTGAAAATCCTTTATAAAACTTGTATCAAACATATTTCCAAGTTTACTTTATTGGGATTTTCTCATAGCTTCAAACAATCATTTTCTACGTTATTTTTAAGACGTGAATTTACTATTATTAACAGTGACGGTGCGTTTTAATTTTTTTAATTTATGTATTTAAACGTTATGTAAATTGAAAAAAAAAAGAAAAAAATAACAGTATTAGAAATACATAATGATCTGATAGAGAGACAGAAAGAACAATATAAGCAGACAAAGGAAATAAGATACCACAAGCTTTATTTTAGTCGAGAGGTAGGGCTTAAACAGTTAATACACGCCATCCGCTTTAGTTCATAGGATGTCTCCCTCGAATCTTTCCCAACGATCAGGAGTGAAAGACATCACGTGCTGTGCTCCAAAATTAAATTATCTAATTACTTTTATTATTCATACCATTTTCTCACTTTTCTTCCTACAAACAACATTATTAATAACCCTAATAAACTTCTTGGTTTAATTTAAGCATCTACTGTAATTACATGTTTAACATTCCAACTCAACGTCATTATATATATAATGTGTCCATTAACCAACTCTCCCTCTTTAATCTCTTTTCATTACATTTATCATATTAATATATCACACTTCTCTTCTTCTTTTTTCTCTTTATTATTTAAAAAATTACATAAACTACGTGTGCAACTACGATTTCTCTATATACCCAACTTTTGTTTTAAACTGATATAAATATCCACGCAGATGCAAAAGCTTTCAGCATCAACTAACTACACACCTACCTCTTCCCCTCTCTTGGAAGTAGGCACACCCTTATCCATTATATAGTCATATATATACATAACTCTCTCTTTTTTATTAAATTTTTATATATTGTTCACGGCAAACATGAACATCCGAATTGCCTGTGTTCTCCTCTTGTTTTTTATCTTACATCACAAAGATCTCTATGTTCAAGGGAAGAGACATTATTTGAAGGCTCCGTTGAACAGGTGGTCGAAAGAAGGTCAAAACTTCAGCAATGTTGATGATGATGCACAGGAAGGGAGAGTAGAATTCGAGGAAAAAGATTTTAGGCCAACTTCCCCTGGTCATAGTCCTGGTGTTGGTCACTCCATCAACAATTGAGTAATTGGCGAGGAAGGCACAAATTTCCTGTAGTCAAATTAACATGCACATATTGTACTATGTGGTGCAACATGAAGCAATGAGTGTAAATATTCATTTTGACTACATTGAATTCCGGTGCCCTAAACACATGGATATACTCAGTGAAGTGTCATTTTATTTAGATGATAATATAAGCTTATCTTATGTAATATGTACCGGTTCAGTTAATCAGAGAAGGAAAAAATGGAGAGATTATTAGCTTCGGAAATGTAGTTTTTTTTTTTCTTTTTTTTTTAATTCATATCTAAAAAGTATTTTGCGGCTGATTTCATCTCTCTTTATATTTGGCCTTTTCATCATGCTTCCAGACTTGTTTGAGTTAGTCTCATAACATTTTATAAAAAAAAAATAAAAAATTTGACTTAACTTTGTTCCTTCCAACATGTTGTTGTCAATTTCAAGAAAATGGTGAATATTTGTCGTTTCAGAATTGTATCGGTGGAAAGCCAACATCATGAGGGAAAAGGGAAATAAAGTAGCAAGAGTAAATTTGACGAGAGACAGAAGTAACCTAATATAAGTAGATAAATTTACTGTCTTAGAAGATTATAAACTATCAATCAACAGCTGTATTCATGAGTACCTTTTTTGTGGTTATAGATAGGCGTCACCATCAGAATCACATATGTTTACTCAATGGGTGAGATGGCTGCATTCTTGTACACTGGAAGCTGAAGTTGGAATATATTAATCAAGATTTTGTTTAACCAATTAAGAGCAACATAGTGACAAAGGGATGTTATATATTATCACACAACATTAAAGATTCCATATTTGTTTCAGTATACCTTTTCTAACATTCTTTTTCTTCACTTAGATTATATTTCATTTGAGATATATTCTCATATTTTCTTTATGTGAATTAAAATAATCTTTGGGGTGTGGAGCTATACAATTAATTAGCAGATAATTACTCCTCCATATTTAGAACTCGGGTTATTAATTATAAATATACATTTATTTTTCTCCTATTATATATCTATTTATTTATTTTTATTTAATATCAGTTTTAAAAGTTTACTAGATAAGCTTTACAAACAACCCTATCAGAATATTTTTATTATTATAAGAACTTTTTAATTTTACTTTGTGCATTTGGCCCCATAAATATGATACAGCGTTTTCAGAGCTTACTGTCTGCAATCGTGAACTCTTATTTAGGGTCTTAATAAAATGATATCCTTTAAGCATAATAGAGATAAGGACTCAAAGTTTTATGAACCAATTAATAAAAATATAATAACTGTGTGATATATCACTAATTATTTATTTAGATTTGTAATGAAAATGCATAAAATATTTAAAGGAAAATAAAATTTATTTCTCTTAATTATATTTGAATTTTACATTCACTATTTGTAACCTTTCCTCTATTGATTTATATAAATAAACTATTCACACCTTCCTTCCTTGTATTTATATAATTATAATTATAATAATGTAATTGGATGATATTGTGAATGAGAAGCTCAATTTGAATAATTTGAAAATTATGAAGAGTGTATATAAGAATAAATAAGAGGAATGGAATTATCATTAAACCTTATAAAAGTATAGATGCAAGCACTTTTTTATATTATAAACAAAAAAATATATTTGCATGAGTTTAAAAAAAATTGTGTATGATGAAAGAAGAAAAAAATCAAAACAAGATAAACAAGAGAAAAAAAAAGAAAATGAATTCATATATATATATATATAAGTTCATTATGTCACAAGTATTTGTTTCTATTATCAAAAGTAGGAAAATAAATCATTAATAAAACACATTTAGAATATCTATTAGTTAATAGTCTATGTTTTATCTTTGGAGAGGGAATTGAAAAGAGTTATAGAAAAGAAATCTAAAGGTATAACAGGGTAAGGTAAATATATAAGAGTAAATACAGAAAATAAAAGATCAATGGGTGTAAAGTCAAATAAGAAAAAGTGGGATAGGCAAACTCAATTCCAATTTTAAGTTAGAGTGTTAATTTTTAACAGTGCAAGACAGTGAGATATTTAAAAATGGTGAATTAATCCAACATATATGTTTCAGAAATGCATTTTGGACAATGAAACATGAGAGATCTTAACCTAGGTGGTAATAGAAGTGTGTATTAGCTACCTCCTTGTGCATATTAGAGTAATGGCAGTTATAGTAGTTTAAGTTGAAACCATACACCTATAGAATCTGACCCCACAAATGATACTCCTTTTCAACAATCAACACTTTACACTGAATACATGGAAAGAATGTTGTTCAGAGTGAAAGCCAGCTGTTTTGTAGATTTCCCAAATCAGAATTCTTTTTTTTTTTTTAGGGTTTGGTTGTACATGGGGACAAACACTCGTGCTTCAACTTATGAAAGTTGCAAGTGGCACCATGAGTTATGTACTTCATATGTTTTTTTTTTTTTTCAAAAAAAAGGTACAATTTCTCTTCTGTACTGTTTTTAATTATAAATATATCTTTGACATTTTTCAAAATAATTTTTAATTAAAGATTTTATGTCAGATTTAGAACTCCTTTAACAGTATTTAAACAATGAGGTTGGTACCAATATTGTTGATTGCTTTACTAGATTCTTGAGGCACTGAGCATCTGAGCATATGTCAAAGGCCTTTACAGGCTTTCTTGTTTGGTTATTACATATGTATATCTGATTTTTTTAGACTTTCAAGAGCATGAAAGGATCAAAGTTCCCCCTAATTATCATAAACAAATAAAAGAATATGGTTTTAACTTTTAAAATCTTAACTAAAGTCTAGGACTGCTTAAATAATGCTTCCTGCATCCTATATATCTAGCTAGATGGCTAGAATTTTGTTTACATATGTGTAGTCTTTTCTGCACATGATGCATTGTGAATCAAAACTAGAATTGTGTTTGTATACATTCTCGATTTCCATTTCATTATTTAAGTGTGGAAGAATATCCACTGAATATTTTTTGAGCGTGTTTATATGACTTACAATCCAGCAAGACGTAATCTCAATAAGCACAAACTAGCTTGCCACATATATTCTGTCATCTATAGCCTCTCTCATTTTGTACAGAAGCAATATATAGCCTCTTTAAAAAGCTAAAATGGTACCCAAAACAGTGCTTGCCATTGGAAACAAGGGATGAATATTCTTGAGTCTAATTTTGTTCTGATCACCATTAAATATAGCTTAATTATATAACATTTACTCTAATTACAAATTTAAAGAGATTTAAGGAAATAACTTGAGAAAATGTTAAATTAAAAAAAAAAAGGGTTCAATTACTTAAATATTTTGATTCATTATGAAAGGAGTGTGCAACAACCATAACTGGATCCTTAATGAGAATTTGATTACAAGGTCCATTTTCAAGGGACCAAACTGTTTTCAATCTTCTATCCCATAGTTTGCTTTGGCAACCCCATAATTGTACTGCATTTACTAAAATATCATTATTCATTATTTAAATGAAATTTTTCACTTTTTTTAAAAAAGCATACTGAATACCTTTTGAATAAATATCTTCAGAAATCGGAAGCTTGTAATTATGGATTAGATAATCTAATATATATAATTTTTGATTGAGTAGTTTATAACACAGTTTTGAATTGTATAATACAAAAGATAGTTTTAAAATTGTGTAATTTAATGATATTCAAAAACTGTATAATCCAAAATATAATGTGATGTATTATAATTTTCATGTATTACTTATCACGAGAGGATAATAGATTACACTTAAAAGAATAAGATATTTTTTTCTCTATTTGTTTATCTATCTATATAAAACGCATTATTTTGACATATAAATTTAATTTAGAATAGTAATTATATATTTAAAAATAAAATTTATTATTCAAGTATTTAAATCAAAATATTAATTTTTTATTAGTTAAAAATTTAAAAAAAATATTTTAATCATAATATTAAATTACAAAACTAATATAATTTTCTCACAAGTTGAAGGAAAAGTAAATATTCAAATAAAATATAATTTTGTTAACATTAATTTATATGATTGTATTAACGTATTACTTTACATGTATTGATATTTATAAGACATGAGAATCTAAATCATATTAAGTTTTAAAATATATTAAAATTTAATAAATAATTTTTAAGTGTTAGTTATAATTTTAAAATATTATATAAATAATAATAATAATAATAATATAAAAATAAGCCATATAAATAAAATATAATTGTGCATAATTTATATTTTTATAATTTGTCTACTTTGTAAAAATATAAGTTAGTGATTATAGTTTTCTTGCTTTTATCATATAATATCCTTATCCTATTATATACTTTTTTTTTATCTATTATCTCGTATTAATCAATAAACTAAAAACACTTTCTATAGATAGTAAATTTGTCTAAAATACAGTGTTGGGAATAACAAAGCCGTTAGTGCCCTTATTTTGAGATTGGCCTTGAACGCAATTAATCTTAATCAAAAGCCTTAATATATTGGACTAGAGTAGAGAAAGAACCTAGTCTACATATTTGCTATTTGCACCATGGTAGTAGTAAATTACTATCCACACTGTCACTTTTGCTAACTAGATCATCCCTCCCTTTACTGATAGTACTCATTCCTCAATCGTCAAAGACCAACTCTTTTAACTGCCTCTACTAAGGACACCACCCTCCCTTTAACCACATTCTCTCCTCTATTATTGACCATTCATACCTTAAAGAACAGTGCCTAATGAGGTTATTAAAGGGATAGAATGAATATAGTGTAAGATCATGTAGGATGACAAAATTTATCTAGTAGTTAATAAGTATTGTCATGGTAGTCCATTTATTAAGGTAATTTAGTTTAACGTTGTTCTAGAATCAACCACAACGAAATTATTTATTATGTAAAATTGTTAAATAAAAAATAAAATAAATATAATGTCTCTATTATTATTTTAAAAAATATTGAAAAAATGTTTTTTTAAAGAAATACGTTAACCTAGTCATAAATAAATACCTAATGTTGGTTTGAATATGAATTGAAATTCAAACAATTCTTGAATGCATCGACACCAACAACTGGTCCAGATTCCGGAATCTTCTGTCACGGGCCCAAAACCAATGGGCCCGCACGTGTCGTATCAGTTGCTTATGTGGACCTTACACTACAATCCAACGGTGAAGAATGCGGTCATTGTCATGATCGAACGGAGTAGATTCCATAAAGTGATGAGCATCTGTGGGATGGTGACAGCGCCGCAAAGACATTCTTCACAAGCTTGAAATATAATAAACTGCATGTTTCTTTAGTCAGCTTTGTTTAATATAGAAGTAATGCCAATTTATTTGCTAACCCATCAAAACTTCAATTTTCTCTTCTTCTCAGTACCCATAGTATGGTGTCACTAGATATTTTCACCGTATAAATCTTTTTGCATTTTCTGTCGATTGTAGATATTATAAAAATTAAAAAAAAATTAACATTATTAGTAGTCACGTTAGTGAAAAATGAAAACTTATTTTCGTCAACTTTTGTCACTTGTGGTCCTACGTACTAATTTGATAATTTTGTGGAATCTATATGTAGGAATTTTTGTTTTTATTTTTTGTTTTAGAATTAATCCTATTCTTGTTCAATATAACATTGAGTATTTACTGTTTAAAATTTTATAATTATTTCACATTTGCAAATTTTGTAAATTTTGTCCCTTATAAATTGTGTCATATTTATAAGTTCTTTTAAGTATTTTTTTAATATTATCTTAGAAAATGAGATTTTTAAGTGTTAGTTACTATTTTCTGAGCATAGGTTATAATAACTATTTTTCAATCTTACTTTTTGAGGTATCCTTTGCAACTTCTCTTGCTATAGAGTCACAAATACCTTAAGTAAATAATACAATTTTGCATGGCAATCAATAGTTAGATAGTTTGGTTAATACCTTGAGTTATCTTAATTCAATATATCATCCAAAATTTATACTGAGTTGTCAAATAATTAAATGTTACACAGACCTTTATTTTTTTAGTAACTTCAGCATTAAATTGAAGTTGGAAGTTGATGTGAATCAGACATATACAAAATACTATATAATCTCTCAACCTAAAAAAAACTATTAGCATTAAGGTTATTATACATAACTCCTCACCTTCGAGTAATTATTAGTGTTGAGGTTAAATTTAGGATTTGACTATTATATTGGATAATGTAATGTTTAAATATTCCATGAATTAATTGGTTATAAGATTTTATGATATAAAATACTTTATATGTTTAAGATTATATTTCAAATTAAATAATAAAACAATACACAAATGTTAAAAAATATTAAAATATAATAAATTTGTGTTTGAGTTAATTGAAGTAAACATATTAATTTTTTATTAATATGATCACAATGACTCTTTAGTTTTTAAGAGGTTAAGGTTAATTAGTCAATATTTATTGAGGTGATGTAAGATTCAATAAATCATGTATTCTTCCCTTTTCTTACTTCTGGCTTTTTGATTTTTCCCTTTTGCAAAAACCCTCTCTCATTCTCCTGTTCTAATTTTTTTCCTTTGTCCCAAATTTTCAACTCTCTAGCATTTTTGTTTGTATTTATTGTCTTTAAAGTCGGATTTTTATAAGTAAGGTAAGTGAAGATTCTTAGTGTTTGCAGTCATAAGTAGTGCATAGGCAAATCCTAACCCTATCATAGTGAAGGTGTTTGAAATCAACCTCCTATTGAATGCTCAAACATTAGAACAGAAGAAAAGAGGTGGTGGTGAGAATGTAAAGATCAAAACTTGTAACTTTTTTGTGATAAGTTGTTTATATCAATATTCTATAATTTGATAGGCTTTTTTGTATTTTAATATTTTGTTTGATGTTGCATTTAGTGGTTGAACTGGTTGTGGATGTATATGTTGTAATTGTCTAACTAGGATTTTGATAGACATTGTTTATTATAACCTTTGATAAAGAAGTTGTTAAAACTAATTCAATCTTTTTTAAATTTTGGATTTGGTTTTGGATAGGCAAGCATGATATCTGGTTGTAAAAAAAATGTGCATTCAAAACATATATTGTATTGAGTTAGGGTCTTATTTAAGAGGATGAAGGGTTAATTAGAAAAAAAAAAATACTAAATAGAGTGGTCCATTTTCGCATTTTTTGTGGTAGGTGATTATATTGTTATATAATTATGTGTTGATCGTTGACTTTTGTAATAAAGCTTAATTGTTTGAGTTTGATACCTGCGAAACTATTTACTCAATCTTTGTTTGGTGTTGAATTTATAATATCATAATGTAAGTAGAAGATAATAGTATAACTTTTATTTTATGTTATATGTGTATAAATATAAACACACTTATAATGATTATAGTAATTGTCACTACACATAAAAGTGATGTGAGTCACTTTATGGAAATTAGATTCATGAAATGAAAATATGGATATGTGAATTATATGCTTTTTTAAGTAAGAGTATTTTATTAATATAGATATTAAAATAGGGAGGCAACCTACTTGACTAATATGAGAGTGTTTTATCTCATTCTGTTGTGAAAAGAATATTTATAATTCATATTATTGTTCTATTTTAATAAAATACATCTAATATAAATCAAATACTCGTTTAAATAACATACACATGTAAGATACTTTTATTATGTTTTCTTGAATTATATATATATATATATATATATATATATATATATATTCCATTTTTACTTCAAGTTTTCCAACATGAAATGCTCATCCAGCACCAATTTCTATGTATGTTTGTCCATGGAGAACTTCATAAGTTTTCCTTTCATGACCAAAATAGAAAGTTAAAGAAAATAAAATAATAAAGTTTGATATCTACTTATCCTAAACCTTTTTTTTTACTTCTAATTATTAAACTAGATTTTGAGTTGTGTTATAGTTTTTTGAAATTGACCTTTTTCTTCCAGGTAAAACAAAACATCTAATTCCTGTTACTTTAAAATCCAACACAAAGAAAAATAATTAATTAAATATATAGATATAATATACATAATTATTATCTCGCGCATAATTACGTATAACACTTCATTTTTTCACTTGAAATTTTAATTCCATCATAATATTAATTCAACTTTCATTCCTATTATCTCTATTTCTTTATTTAAAATTTAACTTATTTTAATACAATAAAGCCAATTTTTTTAAAATTTTAAGTTAAAACAAGTATAATTTAATATAACTTTTATCCAAAATTCTTATAGTTACGTCTATCCAATTTAAAAGAAGTTTAAGTTATATGTATTCAATCAAAAATCAAAATATAATCAATTTAATCCTATCATGTTAAATTTTTTATTGATCAGTCCATTTTTTTTTTTAAAAAATTCATCTTACGATCTAAAGTTTTACTATTTTACATTTGTTTTCATGTACTGAATGTTTTATTTATTATTTATTATAATTATTTATATTGTTTTCACATACACTTTTAATTAATCAAAATCTTAATCATTGCACAAACAGAAAATTTCTTTCACTTAAATTATTTCTTTTAGTACTTTTCATATCTTCTTTATTTTTTATCTGAGTTATATTTTTTTGTACAATCGTACTCTTTACATTCTTTATATATATGGTACAAATTATTTAACTATTACTTTATTACCATCTCTTTTAAATGTTTTGTTTATAATTGTAATTATAAACTACATAATCACCTCCATTACTTAAATTTGTTTTTCATTTCAAAAAGGTTACCGAACATTTCTGGTTGTGCAATTAAAATAGTGCCTTTGTATATAAATCACATTTTCATTTTAAATTTGGTTGATGTTGTAATTGGAATTGAATTTGGAATTACAATTAAAATTGAATTTGACATCACAACCTCCCCATCCAAAACTTAGTACCAGTTTTAGAATCAATTCTTCATATGTTTTATAATTGAATTTGGATTTTGATTTGGAATTATCATTCTGTATCAACTCGTTACTTACTTTTTATAATTGAATTTGGATTTGAAATTACCATTAAAATTGATATTGGATTTAAGTTTAGAATTATATTGAAATTAAATTCATTTTGGATTTTAATTTGATTATACAAATTTCGAATTTAAGATCACAAAACAGATTTCCAAACACAAATTGGGGTGAAATCTATATAAACATGTTTATTTTTATCAACATATCTAGTGTCTACTAGACAAACACTATTAGTTTTTTTGTTATCAATTTGCATTGGCCAGATCTACTTTCACCCTCTAAATTTTTTAAAGTTTTTTATAGCATCAACTTTAATAACGTTGTTATTTTTTTAATTAACTTATTAATATTATTTTAATCATTTGGATTCACCTAAAATGGATTAAACCTAACACTATATTAAATTTATTTAAATATTTTCTATTCACTGAAATTGATTGAACTATGTCCTATCCAGAAACTGACACTAAATTAAGTAATTGCGTTCACCGAAATGAATTGAACCAACATCCATCCAGAGACTGACACTAAATTAAGTAGCTGCATTTATCGAAATGGATTAAACCAACATCAACATGTTCCATCCAGAGACTGACACTAAATTAAGTAGTTGCATTCACCGAAATAGATTGTACCAACATCCAGAGACTGACACTAAATTAAGTAGCTGCGTTCACCGAAATGGATTGAACTAACATCAATATTGTCCCAATCAGAAACTTACACTAAATTAAATAATTTTCACTTGTATAATATAAACTTTTGACCGATGCAAAACAAATACTAATTACTTTATATTGTCAGTTTCCTTAATTTCTATTATTTTTAATCGACACTAAAATATGTTTTTTTTATAATAACATATTTTTTTTATAATAATAGGAAAATGGCATCTTATGAAACATATTATTATTTTTATCAATAATATTTAGGTTTAGAGTGTTTAATAAAATAAAAGAATTTCAATTGAAAAACTAACATATTCATTGTATTTGATGATGGATGGTTTTAGTTTAATTGGTTAGAAGATTTCCGATTAAACTACTTGTAATTATACTTAACCATATAAAACTATATTTTTAATGGTTAAAAATTGTAAAAAATAAGAGTTATGAGAAAAAAAAGTTTGTTTTTCTTTAATTTCATATTCACTGGTTCTTCAATCCATAATGAAGCATTTTTTTTTTTCTCAAACATAAGCACAAAAACCTAATGATTTTATTTTATTTAATTTGTTTCTTTGATTTTTTTATTTTAATCTTTTAATATTTTAATTATTTAAAATATAATACTTTAAACTCCATCAAATATCTACAATGCTATTATACTATTTATTTATTTTAGCCAAATAATTTTTTTTAACATAGAAAATTTTTCTTAATCTTTTAATAGAAAACTCAAGTAATAATATAAGAGAATTATTTTTATCATATTTTTAATTTTAAATATTATTAAAGGGAAACATTCTATCTTATAAAAAGGCAAAACTAACATGTTAATACCAAAACCACAAGACCATATAGAGATATTTTGAATAGCCAGTTCAAAAAATTAATATTATAAAGAAATATTAATTTCAAATTTAATGGTCAATAAATCACTTATGCTATATTTTTTATAAATACTAGTTGATATAAATGGTAATAATTTATGTCTCTTAGATTCTACTTTTGGGTACGAGAATAAGAAAATAAAGAATTAAAAAATTAGAGTAATAATTGTGTTTTTGATAGAATGTAAAATTATCAGTTAAAAAATAATAAGTAAATAAATTAAAAGGAAATAATTGAATACATTTATTTATTAAAGGGAAATATAATTTTGAAAAATATCCTTCCTAGTATTTCTAATTAATATAAATACACTCTATTCTTTTATGATATCAAGTTAAAACCATTATTACATAATTAGAAATAGAATGATTATAATATATATAGTTTGATATGTTAATTTTTTTGTTATTAATAATTAGAAAATCTCTATGTTTTTTAAAATAATTACCATATATTTTAACTTTTAGACTTGATTCAGGAATAATAATTTTACACTTAAATTAGAATATATTGAATTAATTTACCTAAACTTCATGCTATATGTGTAGGAAGAGGGTTCGGTCTGTGTCTGGAAATTTTTGTAGAAGCATCGGTTTGTGTGGACAGTAAGATCGTCCAAAAATTCGCTCTAACTCGGTGTCTGTGTCGTATGGGCTCCCCACCACTTTCTCTTCCATGGACCTTCAAACCCTAATCATCAACCCACCCTCACTCTACTTTTCCCTCTTCTCCTCCCTCTCCCCCTCTATGTTCCGCCTCCGGTATACTTCCTTTTCATTTCTATAATTTTCAACTTCATCACTCTCTTCTCCCTATTTATTCATTCTATTTACTATTTTTTCATCACTTTTTCTCCCTATTTTTGGTCTTCTCTTATCCTTCTTCGCATTTGCTCTGAATAGATGTTTCCTGAATAGATGTTTCCTATTTGTAGTTTCGAGTGGGAGCACTGTGATTGTTGTAGGTTGAGCACGTGGTGTGTGTGATATTTATTTATTTATTATTTTTTTAACATTTGGGTTAATGGTTCGGGGAAGCTAGATTTAGAATGTTATCTTTAAGTGTTTATTACGTTTTTGTTTATTTATTTTTCCCAAATAGATTATTGGCTCTTGCATGGTCTGATAACTGTTTAAACTTTTTGCGCAACGGTGCGGATAAGAATCCTTATCTTTTCCATTTCTAGCTTGCGAAGGCTGAATTCTAATATTGCTTCATATTACTTTCTTTACATATTTGTTTGTTTGGACATTGTTTGATTTCAGTCTAATGTGAAACACAATTAGCTCGTGTCAAGAATCTGTAATCAATGCTAAGGTGTAACTGCAATTGGTTAAATTTATTCACATGTATATATGTTTTGTATTTGCATCAAAAGCATTCTCTGTCTTGGTTGTTTGCACATAATTTATGTGTGACGTGTGAAAGAAAAAAATGTTCTAACCAGTATTTGGGGTTTAACCAGGGGCTTGTTGCACAAAACATTCACTTCTTTTGTGGTTCTATCGTGCATCTTGTTCTGGCTCGCTGGATATGGAGTGTGCTCTTTGAATGGGATAGAAAATTCACCAGATAATGATGGTTGTGCATCTTTTGAGGAAAGTTATGTGGGTTCTTCGGATACCATTGTTAGTGACTCTAGTTTAGGCTATGGGTTCTCATCTTCCCATAATGTTGAAAACGTGTGTCCGAACAGTCATTCGTTCTGCTTTCCATCAATGTTGTCTGAATTTTCTCATAAGGAGAGAATTGTGGAGGAAGCTTCTAAAGGAGAATCTGGCAGTCAATACAACAGTCCATTTTGTGTAGTGTTATCTCAAGATAGCAGGCAGACAAGTAATGAAAGCTGGTTGTCTGAACATGGTGTGTTCAGGTTACTTAATGGAGGGGTTGTCTCGTGTTCTTTAAACTCCAGAGAGGGAGTGCATGAGGTACCACCTCGTCAAACTGAGGTTGCTTGTAAAGATGATATTTCTTCTTGCGGAGGTTCTTCACTGAAGCAAAAGACATCACGCTTTTGGTCAAAGAACTCTGAGGTTTCCAAATCAGATTCTTTTGATGGTTCTGTCTCACCCAATGTAAGGATTGGACCGACTGTACTTGACTGGGGACAAAAATACTTGTATTCCTCTTCTGCAGCTTTTTTAACTGTGACAAATACATGCAATGATAGCATATTAAACCTCTATGAGCCATTCAGCACGGACTTACAGTTCTATCCTTGTAACTTCAGTGACATTGCTCTGAGACCTGGTGAATCAACTTTAATTTATTTTGTTTTCTTCCCTAAAAGTCTTGGTCTGTCATCAGCTAGCCTGATTTTGCAGACAAGTTCTGGTGGATTCATAGTAGAAGCTAAAGGATATGCTACAGAGTCTCCTTTTGGAATTCAACCCTTATCAGGTGTGCAAATTTCTCCTGGTGGAAGGTTGAGCAAGAATTTTTCACTGTTCAATCCCTTTGATGAGACCCTCTATGTGGAGGAAATAACTGCCTGGATATCAATTTCTTCAGGGCATTATTCTGTTGAAACCGAAGCAATTTGTAGTATAAATGATTTTCAGGTTTTTGATGCTTGGCTCTTCCCAACAATTAAGGATCGGTTGGTTGCGAATACTGGCCAATTTGGTTCACCAATTGTAGCAATCAGACCCCATAGGAATTGGAATATTGCTCCACATGGCTCTGAAACTCTCATGGAGATGGATATAATGGTTGGATTTGAGGGAAAAATCTTTGGTGCGTTTTGTTTGCATCTACTGAGGCCCTCACAAGACACATCTGATATTATCATGGTTCCTATTGAAGCTGAAGTAGATAGCCGTTCTGCCTATGATACTGCTGGTATATTCATTTCAGCAACTCTTGAGGGTCTAGCCACATGTGATAGTGGTGAAATTGCTATCACTATCTCTCTTAGAAATGATGCTCCTGATGTTTTAAGTTTTGTTAAGGTCATAGAGGTTTCTGACATTGAGCTTTTCCGTATCAAGTTCAAAGAAGATTTACTGCTTTTTCCTGGCACTGTTACTAAAGTTGGCATTATTTACTGTAGTCACCTGCATTTACATGACTTTTCACCTAAGTCCAGCTTGCTAGAGAACTGCAAACTTCTGATTCTTACTAATGACTCAAGTAGTCCCCTGATTGAGATTCCATGTGAGGACATATTATATATCTGTTTTGAACATCAAAGGAAAATATATTCATCTGTTCAAGTAGAAGGCAAGTCCAAGCATACCCAACCTGACAATACAAGAACAGGGTATATGGGCAGAAGCATGCACTTGCAACCAAATGTCAAGGTGAGTTGCTTCAGCGCTTGCTGTCTGTATTCTGTTTGAACAAAAGGTTTTTGAACTGTTTATTTTGCAGATAAAAGTTGAGACCATTGAGTGATGATTATTGTCTATTATTTATTTATTCACTAATTTTTTAAGAATGGGGTGCTTCAGTTAAATCTAGGGGCATATTTTATAAATGCCTTGGAAGTATTTTCCTCTGGTATCTTATGCATAAAATACTGAACTTGACAATTATTGTCATCCATATGCTTATATTGTTGTATGTTAATTATGTGACATGGGAAATTTTAATTTAAATCAGTTATGGGCATTGTTAATATGTCTTTTAATGTTTTTGATTTTTTGATCTGTCCCTCCAATCCTTTGAGAATTTAGTTTGAAAGGTTTGAGAGTTGAGAAATAAAATGGCGAGCGTGGTCTAGGACAAAGGTTTTAAATAATAATTTCAATATAATCATCCAAGTAGTTTTTATTAGGCATGGGAAAAAGTTGAGAAAATAAACAAGCTTATCTCTCTTTTAACTACATTACCCCGTGATACAAATAAATGGATATAGCTGTCATCAACTTGTACAGTATGCAGAAATTGTTTGTATCAAGTAGTAGGGTGGTGCCTTCTTTACCATTGTTTGAAAATTTTTTTCTAACGTATTTTTCCTTCACTCTCTTTTCTTCATTACTACTTTTCGTTGCATTTGTCTTTCCACAATTAGCTGTGTACAAGCATTTTTGGTAATTGTATACAGCAACAGATACTATTGGAAACAATTTTACTTGATTTTCTTTAAATTATTAATCCATTTTGGATAAATTACTCCATAAGCAATTATAGGAGAAAAATAAGAATGTAAAGAAAATAATTTGATTCTCCCCGTGAACTATCTGATGCACTTTAGATTTTTAGAGAAGTTAGAAGAGAAAACTTCTATAAAAGTTAAGTGCATGAGTTGATTTTTATATCTTACGAGAGAAGCTCAATTCCTTTTACCTTATTTCTTCTAGTAGCATGGCTGTTTATTTAAGCAAGGCCCTAGCGTACTTGATTATTGATACTTATTTTTAATTTCAAGTAGCCCTTAAAGTAAAGTCTTTCTGCTACTTTTATTTGAAGGTTTTAGAGACAGAAGATTTAGATGAACTGGTTCTTGCAAACTGGAAGTCTCAAGGAACCGTGGGTGGCATGTCTGTGCTTGAAGACCGTGAAGTGTTATTTCCGATGATTCAGGTTGGAAATTATGTCTCTAGGTGGATCACTGTAAAGAATCCCAGTCAACATCCTGTTGTGATGCAGCTTATCTTGAATTCAGGAGAAATAATTAATCAATGTAAGGGTGTAGGTGACTTATTACACCCTTCTTCATCTAGTCATTTGGTTCTTGATGAAGGTGCTACTCCAAAAAGGTATGGGTTCTCTGTACCAGAGAATGCGCTAACAGACGCATATGTGCAACCTCATGATCACGTAACTTTGGGGCCAATAATTTTTTATCCATCTGATCGATGTGGGTGGAGTGGTTCAGCATTGATAAGAAACAATCTTTCAGGTGTTGAGTGGATACCTTTAAAGGGTTATGGAGGGTTGCATTCTCTAGTTTTGCTGGAGAGGTCTGAACATGTTGACACTTTAGATTTTGATTTTAAAATGCCCCAAACGCTCAACTTTTCTTTTCCATATACTTTACTTCACATGAAAGAGATAACTTCTGCCTGTTCACAACACTCAGTGAAAGAGTTATATGCAAAAAATACTGGAGACTTGCCATTAGAGGTTAAAAGTATCAGAGTTTCTGGCAGAGAATGTGGATTGGATGGTTTTAAGATTCTATTTTGTAAGGGTTTTACTCTTGAGCCAGGGGAATCAACTAAACTTCTGATTTCACATCAAACCGATTTTTCTGCAGCTGTGGTGCATCGAGATCTTGAACTAGTCTTGGCTACTGGCATTTTTCTGTTACCTATGAAAGCAAGTTTCCCTTATGACATGCTAGGTAACTGCAAGAGATCCATGTATTGGATGAGAGTGAAGAGATCTCTTCTTGGATTCATTCTTATTGCATCCTTAACATTTCTGATGTTTTGTTTCATATTTCCTCAAACCACTGCGTCGGGCTTCTTGGATTTCTTTTTCAAGAGTGATGATAACTTGGTCCACGCCACCATAAATAATGCTGGAAAAACCAGTTTGTTACGGCATGAGCAGAGAAAGAGTAAGCTCTCTATGTCTAGTAAGATGAATCATCTAATGGAGGCCTCCAGTGGCAAATATTCCTATGGTCAAGAGAATCCATCTAAATTGGAAATTTCTCATAATTTGATACAGACTTCTGAAAGTCATGAACAGACTAGTCATGCATTTGATATTCAAAGTGAAAGAAAATTGCCATCCACAGATGTTCAGAGCTCTGATCCAACAAAAACATCTCAGTTGGGTTCTCTCACAGTCAAAACTGGTAAAGAAAAGGGTAGAAGAAAAAAGAGGAAGAGTCTCGGTGCCAAATTGGCGGCACTGTCTGAAGTTTCAAGTAGTCAAAGTGGGAATTCTACACCCTCATCACCTTTATCTCCAACTCTCTGTGTTACATCTAAATGTAACTGGTCACTTTCTATGGATGTGGAGCAACCTCCCGAGGCTCTTAGTTCAATGACACAAGTGGCTGCCCGACATTCTTCCATTGATCAAGATTCCCCCCCAGCTGCCGAGTCAAATATATTGAAGCCTTCCTTTTCACAAAGATGCAGCAATAGTAAGTCTTCAAGAAGTGTTACCAGATTACCTGTTCAGATACCTTGTGCTACTTCTGCCATTCCTGCTAACTCTTTTCCGTCTCCCTTGGGGTCAAAATCATCTACTGTGAACTTGCATGCTCGAGCTCCTGGATCCCAACTTCACCACCAAACAGCTGTTCACTCACCGGAGGCTGGACTTGCAAATGAGTATACATATGATATTTGGGGTGATCATTTTTCTGGACTTCACTTGTTAGTTCCAAAAAATGTTACCTCCATGAATTCAAGTCTCGTGGAAAATAATTTCGACAGCTTTTTTGTAAAAGGTCCACAAACCCTTGTGACAAATTCTCAAGAAGGCTAATAAGTTGAAAAAGGACTTTATTTAACGTTTTCTTGCCTCCACTCCGGGCCTATGTTAGTAAGAAAAATAAAGGTCTGGATAAAGCCGTCGCAGCTGCACACGTGCACACTCACTTTGATCTAGTAGTGTAACAATAATTCTAATTTTGTAACTATTATAACAAAACTAATGGATGAAAGTTCTATAACAAATTATGCAGGTTAAGGGAAAAATAAAATAACGACTGGTGTGGTTGGTCTGAAATTGATGTGTGGTAGGCCGATAATGGTCGTATCCATGTCATAAGATAATAAAGACTGTCTTAAGAATTTATCGGTTACTTTTTGAGTGTTGCAAGAAAAAACACCGATCTTTCTTCGTGTGTTTCTTCTTAGCTTGAGAAGTGGCTAACGGTACATATGAGTATATATATTTCTGCAAATTGAAACTATTATAAGGTTTTGTTTTTTGTCCTCAAATTCACATTCTGAAAAGAGTTACAATCACTTAATTTCATCAAACATGAAGGGCATAACCAAACAACTAATCAGATACTCTCACATTTGAAAATATTAATAGCCAAGTGCAAAGTTGAATAAATCCCTACTTTAGTTATACTACAGTGAAGGCATCATGGACTGTCCACAAAAATTGAAAGATCTATCTATATTAAATCCATTCAATTGGTCCGTACTAATTAAACAAGGTAAATGCTCCATATAAGCCCATGTTTTCTTACTGCATCTTCATAGACAAATGTCAAAAATATTTTTTCATTCAAAAATTTCTTGATTGAATGATCCAAAATTTATTTTCTCGGCCAGTGCTACACCTGACACACACACACGTATATATATATATATATTAAAAAGATAATTACTTGACAATTTAAAATTTAGTGGACTTCCTTTATTATTATCAAATCATCCATTATTATCGTCCAATATAATATAAGAGAGTGAAAGAGAGTTATTTTTATCTTTCAAAAACTCAATAAAAAAATTTTAATTTCTTCTTTTCAATTTATCTTTCTCACAAACTCTTTTATAGTCCATCAAATTGATTACACCAGTTATTTATAAAATAAATTTTGTAACTAATTTTTATCAAGTTGGTTATCAATTATTTATAAAATAATTAATGTAACAAACTTTTATATTTTATTTATAAAATAAATAATTTCTATAATTATTAATTTTTTTATTTTATTAAATCACATCCAAATATTATAATTATATTTTATATTAAGTTACATTATAAAATATATTTATTTATTTTTTAATATGTTTGTTTGCGCACAAACCTTTGGAAAGGACAAAATGAATATTTAAAAAAAGTTGGAAGTATAGGATGAAAACATGGAGATGCAAAATGTAATTGTCATTGAATAGGTGGTCCAAATTCCAGTTCTGGACCATTTTCCACAGCATTCCAACATCACAAGGGCACTATCATTGTGTAGTACAAACAATGAGTATTGGAGTAATACTTCCAACACAATTCTTGACTTTAACATTATATACGCACAGATACTTCCTTTTTTCTGTTTTATTTTCGTGCACTTATACCAAAAAACTGCAGGCAAGAGTTCACATGGGCTTTATTTCTTTTGTCCCTTTAGAAGCATCCAAGGTCTAATATTATATAAACAATATATCCAAAAAAAACATTTACTTTTAAATACGTAATATTACATTATTTAATTTATATAAAACTTAATGACTTATACTCAAACTTGATGTAGGTTGAGTTTGAACTAGAGTTCAAAATCTACCTAAGTGAAAACAGTAGATTTGAAAAAAGTTATTGGGTGGTGGCAATGTCCCACCAAAAATGGTTTCTTGGTGTGACAGCAAGAATGGTGAGTGCCTAGGTTTTGAGGTTCATTATTGTGTTCCAATGGTTGAGCACAACACAGAGACAATGCTTATGAAGATATAGAGCAAGGCAAGTCCCATTTATAAATCAAGGCAGAAAGACATAAATAAAAACCAACAAGGAGTTCTATACCTATTTATTATTCTCTCTTCTAAAATAATTATCCCTCTGTTCTAAACGAATAATCTTTTTAATTGTTTTTTCTTTAGTACAACAACCTTTTAATTTTTGAAGCTACTTTTCACTAATATCTGTATAACTAAGAGGATAAACTAATATATTATTACTTGTATTTGAAGGTTAGACCGCTCCTCTTTTCTATAATAATGAATTTAGGTATGTTTCTACCTTATGTCTAATTGTTAATATGATAGATTGTATAAATATATAAATGATAATTTTCATCAACGACTTAAATTTGATTATAACAACTTTGTAAATTTTCATACCATTATTATTATTATTATTATTATTATTATTATTATTATTATTATTATTATTTTATAGATGTCTATAGTAATCGAATTTCAATCTAATAGCAAGTGATATCAGTTATGGTTATTAAGATCATATTTTGGAGATAAAAATAACTCTAAAGTTACCGCTCATTCCCATAAATTTTTTAAGATTTAATGATCCTAACAAGAAATTGATCTCAACCATAGGATAAAGATAGTTATTCATAAATTAACTTAATTCCTCCTCTTGTATTTATACAAAATCTCCTTTACCAGACAAAGTGGATAGCACAATTCCACAAAAGGATGTCCCATGTGTACGTAGTCAGAGGATAACATGTGTTGTTGGGTGTATGAAAGTGATACTAGGAGATAAAGCTTGGGTAGTTCGCAGAATTTCTTTTCACTGTTTAATTCAGAAACATTTCCCTTGGAAGCAGCTGGATCATAAAGATTAATGTTAACATGTTAATTAATTGATCAGCTTACAAAAATTTGTTAAGTAACGAGATTTGGTGAGCATATATAGCCAGCTAGAGAATTCTTTATCTGATGAAAGTAATGACAATTTCTATAATTTGTTGTTTCTTTTATTGAAATTCTTGGAGTTTTATGGAATTGATCTCTTCCTTTTATCAATGTTCGTTTCTAATTTTGAGTCGTTTTTTTTCTTCTTTTCAGTCCCCTCCATTATAACACAAACTTATAGGCAGAAGACATAAGATATTATTGATATATCAGTTGAGACTTTAGAATCTTAATTACAATAAATTAGAAGATCAAAAATATTGTAACATGCATAGCATACCAGACCCTTAGCACATCTCTGAATAAGGTTGCTGGCTTTATATTCTATCCAACAAGATGTTTTTGATTTTGCATACTGAACAGTTAAAAAATATTTTAAATTAGTCTTTAGATATTAAAAGAAATATATGAATATAGGAACTAAAGTGAGGTATTCAATAATCCATAAACTTTGTTAGTTATATGAGTAAAATTAACTTTCACCCCTCATACTCTCCCAGTACATGTTCTTTCTCTAATATCACCATAAACCACACATGATTTGAAAGTCAGAATAATATTTATAATTGATGAACTTAAGAATTTGTAGGGAAACGCAGAATAAACAGCAAATAAAGAACTTGCAGAAAAAAAAACTTGGCATTATACGCAATAAATAAACCACTATAAAAGCTTGCTTCTTAGTCTCACTTTCACTCTCAATGGCCAGCGAAGTGCACACAAAAATTTGTCTTATATTTTGGTTCAGGATTTGCAGACAACAATCACATCCAATTGGGTATGTTTAGGAATGCATCACAGTCCACAGAGAATCTCTCTCTCTTCCATGTCTGTCAACCACGTTTATTCGTTTGCAATATGAATGCTGCATGGTAACAAAAAATATAATTTTTTCATATGAAGTTGGTGTTTGGAACAACTGTAACATTTAGATTGGTCCCTGGATGAGGCAACCAGCTTAAAGCCTCGTCCTTTTCTTCCTCCTTCTTCCACGGTGGGTTTCTATTAGTTTGTTTTCTTTTCACTCGGTTCGATATTTTTTAATGTTATGCAAAACGAAACCCGTGTTCTTCTTCTTTTTCTAAACGCTGAAGCTGGCATCTTTCTTCCAGTGGCTTCCCTGCTTTCTCAGTGACCTTGTCTCCAAAGTTGGTGTCTGCTATCATTGCTTCTTACCGTTTGGCAGGTTTACTTTATCAATGTCATAAAACTTTTACATTTTTCATCGTTTTTTTGCAGTACTAGATTGCATTGTTTTCCTTCTTCTTTTTCGGGAAAGTTATTATCACACAGCAGGTGAATTCCAGAGCAATGAAAGTAATTTCTTCTTGTTTAACACGTTTAGCTGATTTCTTTCTCTCTTTCTTTTTTCTGTTCGATTGCAACTTGCAACATCTTCGCAAAGAAATAGTCATGTAAGGTTGCTGTCATGTGTTACATAAAAGCATCCAAATTTTTGGCATAGTCTTAATGAGTTCTTTAAAACCAACGTGAGTTTTTCATATTTAGTCAGCAATCTCGAGTTTAAAATCCTGACTCTTACTCTTTCACAGGAAACCTCATTAGAAAGTTCTAAATGATTGAAAATTAAAACGGTACGCATGATATTTTATTTATTTTTACCAAGTCTGAAACTAGGTTCTTTCACTTCTCATGAGAGACAAGAAATTTTGGCCTTCTACCTTTTCTTTTTTCCTGCATACAGTTTGCATAACAGATTTGATGTATCACTGAATCTGCAACGCAGGATAAGATGGAAACTGGAGGGAGTAAGGCAATGGTGGCAATGGAGAAAACCATAAAAAATGGGGGTAGATTCAATAGAGAAAGAAAAATGGCTTTGATACAAGATGTATGTGAATGATATTCATCTTCCTTCTGTGCTTTAATTCCCCAGTTGTTTTTTCTACAACCCCTTTGTTGGTGTAGTTATGTGTTAAAACTGTGCAGGTTGACAAGTTGAAGAGGAAGCTTAGACACGAAGAGAATGTTCACAGAGCGTTAGAAAGAGCGTTTACAAGACCTTTTGGATCCCTTCCTCGTCTTCCTCCTTATCTCCCCCCACATGTTAGTATTTGTCTTCAGCTTTTCCTTGTGTGCATAGGTGGAACCCAGAAGTGGGCAACGAATGAAGCATGTTTTTCTTTTTCACAGATTGAATTGTTTCAAGCGATTAATTTAGGAAAACCGCAGATGAAGTCATCTATCGATTGTATTTCAGTTGTAATACACTTTTATTTGTTTACTTATTTTATGCATGGAATTTTAGATACTAGAGCTTGTGGCTGAGGTAGCAGTATTGGAGGAGGAGGTGGATAGGCTAGAAAAACAGGCTGTGAATTTCAGGCTAGCTCTATATCAGGAAGCTGTCTACATTTCCTCTAAGTTGAATGCAGAAAATTTGAGGGACTCAATGGAACGTAACTCCATCAAAAGCTCCAAACATCGAACATCAAAATCTTTTTCCCAGAGTGAGCTTAATTCAACTACCTAAGCCAGGCCTCAGCTTTCTCTTGCTAAAAGTGATTACAGTAGAAAACTGTTATCTGACATTGTCACTGATTACTCTGGCAAGCTAATGAACAGGAAAGAATTGCGCATAAAACAAGAGTCAGCTATCATCAATCCCAGAAGAGGGGTGGCAAAAGAGAAACCACTGTTTTATAGCTCTCTGAAGGATAAGCAATCACCGGAAAAGAAAATGGCCAAATTCATTACCACAACGAAGAAGTCTCTAATCAAACAAGAATTAGCTGATATGTGTGTAGATCACTTGAAGTTACAGGTATGCAACGATGTCCAATTATTGCTGTTCATCTGTTTTGCCTGTTCAGATAGAGATGAGATTAGTAGATCAAGAAAGAGCTCTGAGCTCCTCAAGTTCATTAGATGATAAAGAGTCAGAGGATATTGTCAATTGCTTCTGTAGAATATTTATGAGAATAGGCAGGCACATTCAATGACAAAGTAGCGGAATAAAAAATATTTATGAAATGAGTGATTTTCTCACTGCACTTTTATCTGAACTGCTAATGACCTGTTTGTGCTGCTAGAATTTAAGAAAATACTAATGAGAAAGGAAAATGGATAAAAACATCCCATCACTATTCTATGTATTTTATGGCCGATTGAACTAACGTGTACACGAACGCCCACATAAAGACATACTTACATACACACACTACAACAATATTAAGCATTTAGTATCCTGTCAAAGTGAAACTATAAATAAAGACTCAATATGGCTAAAACTTGGCAATGCTTGTGCTGTGTCAGGCAACAATAAAAGTAGAGGGCCAGCTGCTAAATGTAATTACAATAGAGCACTTCATCTTGAGAACCTGATGTTTGTAAGTACATGTTCTAATCTCTTTATCATGCTTTGTACATTACAATTCTTCCATTGATTTTCATCTTGGCTTCCTGCGACAGACTTGCCCAAAAGCTGCAAAAAATGACGAGAGGAAAGTGCGAAGCATGTTTGGCTTGGAATGGTCAGAACTTTTGGTTACATTTGCACCTTCCTGTGGAAGCTGGTCTTCACCTGCGGTTTCTGTTTCTCAAATTAGACAATATTGTCGTTATGTCACTGACTTATGCTTTTCTTAACTGTAACTCGGTTTGTGATCAATTCTTTGTCTGACAATTTATGACCAAACCAAAGCTGTCATGCGATGAGAAAACAACTTTACTTGAATCAAAATTGGATTTTTTTTTTTCAGAAATAAATCTCTCATATCTGGGATGGGAACTGAACAAACATGCATGGATAAGCTAGGAGATTAACGAGATCATTATAATGAAAAATCAAAAAGCTTGGCACTTCTCCATTTTTCATTGTTAGGGTCAATAAAAACATTAGAATTATTAAAAGTTACATACTAAATTTCTTTCTTGACGTGGATAAAATCTTTTTTATATATCTTCCTGATTTGTTGAATTGATGGAACGAATGTGTTTTTTATTATATGATGGTTAGGATATATACAGCTTTGCAAGTTGGCAATGAGTAAGAAGCAGCAAATAGGGATTATTTACAGGCAGCAGTTGGTAATACAAAACCAAACAAGCTGATAATCCCAAAATTACCACTGTTATTTACTTGACTTTGGAAAGGACTGAATCTTTGTTGGATTGGGTCTGCCTGCAACTACCCATTTAACTGAGAAATGAAGCAGTTGAATGGCTTGAAGGAAGAGGAAGACAGCCCTTTTCACAGCTGGTGCAAATGACGCCCTGTGACTTAAGTTTTTGGTTGCATTTATACAGATAAATTTAGGGAGAGGCACTGTTGATCCACCGACATTTCAGACAGGACAGGTTTCTGGTCTTTCATGCGGTGAACTGTTGTACATGGGATAGTTCACATAATAGTACATGGTCAAAATAATGCGACGCTCATTGGTAAAGGGATTTGGCCTTTCTGGACATGGTAATCGGTGCGTAGAAATGCTGTTGTAAGAAATATGCATAGAACTGACGGTTTCTTATAAGACAAACTCGTTTATTCTCTGAATAAACAATTGTGTTTCAATCTTCATAAATGGTCAATATATGTAACAAAATTATTGGAAAACAACATTCTGTAATTACATAGAAAGCTTCTCCTTGATGGAAATTGAAAAAACAAATGGAAAACTGAAAAACAGTGTGCCAAAAATGTAGAAATTATAAATTTCCTAGATCCATAGCGAGAATTTTTCTCAGTTATACGTATCCCTTCCTACAATGGAGTTGCTTCTCTCTATACAACAACATCCCAATAAAACACATGGTACCAGCGAATAAATCTTAGCCACTCAACCAAAAGGAGAAGGAACTGGTCCTGCGACTGCATCTGATCTCTTGATGCTGCCCATTCCACAGATGATGCATCCAGGTGCAGTCACAGCTGAAAATTTAGATCCACAGAGATCACAAACATCGTATCCAATGGTGGACAGCCTGCTCAATGTGGCAGCACAGAATTGTGATGGATCTTCCAATGGATCAATGGACTTGTTAGTCAAACCCCTCTGAACACATAAGCCAATAAGGCTCCTAAATTCCTCCTGCTTGCTTGGAGGTGCTTTAGACAATAATAGTTCTAACATTTGCTTGGAATATGCATAATTTTGCACCTCTATATTTCGTTTTATGGCAGTTCGAATGCAATTTATTCTGTGCTTTGCGAGCAGAGGCAATGAGCCTAGATGGCGTGAAAGTCTAGCCATCTCATCTTTTGCGCTAATTGCACTTGGACCATGAACTTTTTGCAGACGTACAATTTCCTGCAGTCACGAAGACGGATTTAAAGTAATATAGAAAGAAAGAATTTCAATGCAACAATAAATACAGTTTCAAGAGAGCTGTCACTGTACTTAGCTACACAACAAATATTCAGAGTATGGAAAATCTGTAACTACAGTTTTACGACAACGCTGCATTATGACCAAGAGAAACAGAAGTTCAACTACCTAATTAACTTGTTGGTCAGAGCCCATTCTATCCATGCCATTAGCAATTGAAACATAGTAGTAGTACCTGAAGAAGAGTGACTGTTATCTTGTATTGAGCACAGATTGTTGCTTGAGCTTTTATATCACTTCCACGAGATTGTTCTTTAGCTAATGCAAGAAAAGCTTCATCAAAGCAAGACAAAGCATCTGGAAGATGATTTAGCTCAAGGTGAGCAAGTCCAGTCTTGAAACATACAGAAGCAGCAGCTTCTCGGGGAACCTGTCATAGGAACGGTAAGACTGGGAACCGAAAAATAATACAAACTACGAAATAGGAAACAGGAACTAGAACACATTTTTTATTGAAGGAATCTCCACAAGGTCCCTCAGCTTCTGGTATTAGTGTCGTATTAGGATTTGTATAAAATGAAATATCAAAGATAAAGAGTCAAGCATAAGAAAAATGACAGAGGTGCTTAGACTCTTCAAGGGCTATGCTTCCTCCCTTCCCAAACCTCATTCATCTCCCTTCTCTACATCTAATTCACCAACAGAATCAGGTCACTTCCCCGCCTGCAATCTGCGCAGTTTTTACAATACACTCTCCCAAATTTATCCTCTCTTATATCATTCATTATCGCCAAATCCTTCTAATTCCTGCTATCCTTGCCTTCCTAAAATACACCTTAGTTATATGTGACTCACTAGGTTCAGTAACGTCGACTGCTTGGCTGCGGCATAATCACTGTTTATAAGTACACCAGCTCAATCAGAATTTTTTTTCCTGACAAGCCTATTTAATCTCTTCTCTATTCATAGCATCTACAAAATTATTAAAGGAAAAACCATAAAATGAGTATTTCTGTGGATGTATTCACATATCTTTAATACTATGTTTAGAAAGCATTACTCATCCACGTGTAAATGAATTGCTTATACCTGTCCCGGTCTTACAGAGGATGGTGGAGAACCAGTTTGTGGAGGCTTTCCAGAATCAGAAGTATTTGGTACTCCAAATATACTAAGATCAAGAGGTTGGCTGGAAATTGGTGCCTGAAGCTGTGATGGGGGCATGACTGCAGCCTGATCTGAGGATCGTGGTGGGATACCGCCATCAGGAAGTCCTACAGACTCGATAGGAGACACAGGTTGTTGAACAGCTTGAGGAGAAACATCACCTTGAAGACTAACATCAGATTGGGAAGCACTAACCTGGTTTTGAGTTGCTTTGCCACTTTCAGCTCCTGCAGTGAATTTAGAGAGATAACTCCCAGCAGGAGCCAGTGAAGCAGCAACCTGAAGAGATGGAATTGTATTCTGAAAGAAGTCTTCTGGAATAGGTCCTACTTTAGTTCCCCCACTTGCTGCAACCCAAGTAGTTGGCTGTGAAATTGATTCTGGTTGAGTCAAGGCACTTGTACCAAACAGGTCACCTGGACTTGAAACAGTACGAGCAGCCACTCCAGTAGCTGAAGGTGGCTGAGATAGGCTAAGATCTTGGGATCCACTAGTAAATGACCTGCTCCTTGTCGGAGTTAACCCTTCACTTAGTTTAAATTTACTAGTGGCTTCTTTAATCTTATCCACATCCACAATAGAAGAGGTAACTGGCTTGTCTCGTATTCTAACACGTATTTTTTTGGTTTTTGATACTCCTTCCTCATCACTGCTGCTATCAGAAGCAGCACCTCCATACATGGATTTCTTAAATTCTTCTTCTGCTTTAGCCTGTTCATCAGTTTTGGAACTTACATGCTTTTTGTTAAGACTTTCCAGACCCATTAGTGGAACACCTTGCGAATTACCAACCCCTTGATTAGATATGGGTTTAAGTGAAGATACTTCAAGACCATTTGCTTTAAAATCGTTACTTGCAGGGATGAAGGCTTTAACCAAGCTATCTTCCCTTACCTCAACAACATTGCCTCTTCCTCTAATTAAGCCTAAATACACACCAATATGATCTACAATGATGGATGGAATTGCACCATCATCAGTCTTCATATATGGCGTCACCTCTGCAGCAAGCTCCCACTGAGGTATATCCTTTGCATTAGTAGGGGTTTTGATTTCCCAGTTTCCACCAGCCCATTCAGGTCCTTTAGGAACCATACTTTCTGCAGCAAAGTTGGCAAATATTCCTTGAGTCCATCCACTAGATCGAATCCGTAAAATCCTTTCACTATATCGCCTCAATTCTGAGTCAACAGCTTCTTCTTCTAACTTTTGAGCAAGACGCCTCATGGAACTAGGATTAAGGTGGCATATAAATAGATCAAGCATGCTTTCGTAATCAGCAGTAACTTCAAAGGTTTCTTTTGCACTATCAAACTGACCGAACCTGCAAGTGATCTTAAATTACAGAAGTGAACAAACTTTTAAATTGCACTATTTGAAAAACTAAAGTATAATCATCCATACACCAGCTCATCAATAGTATGGATAAGTAGAATAATGATGTGGACCACTAATTAGGATTACCATATATCATTTTTAAATTTTGAAACAGTTACTTGTTTTTTTATATTTTCCTTTCTTGATGAGATTTGCACATAAAATCCCTGATTTCAGATTTGTGTAAGAGAAGGTTGATGGAATTATAAGTTGATACAGATTGTTATTTGTACACCTAGAAACTACTCGGTTTAGCCGTAGGAACTAAAATATGAACATTGTTCGTGTATAGGGATAAAACAAGTAATTAAACCACACAAAAATAAGACCTTGTTACATAAACTTATCTATGAGTACTTATAAGAAAAGGATAGCATGAATTGAGTTTCACCCATAAACTAAATCAAGTTATGCACCCTATTTTCTGGAGAAGTTAAATGAGTGAACCTCTATAAAAAAACTTCAGAATAATACAAAGGAATTAAAAATTTAGAGAGTGTATGTCCCTCTCTTAGGATCTCATATTTATAACAACTTTAGATACATTAGATACAATCATTGAAGAAACTTAATTCAATTGCAAATTCTTTAGAGTATAGTAAATCAATTGAAACATCCACCAAAAAAGTTAATAATAAAATCTACAGTTTTCATATATAACATAGAATTTTAGATACATAATAACCTAGCCATTGGCTGGGATAAGAGAGTAAAACCTTACCAATATAACAAGTAAATTAAGGAAAATCAATAATGATGGAACACACAATCATCATATTTCAGCAGTTCCATTAGAGACAATGGCAGCATCATAAGTTCAATGAATTTCATAGTAACTGTTACCAACCTGATACAGTAATAACCCAACTGTCTGAACCTGTGAAATAACTGAGATGTAGGAGGACATTTTGGATAATCTCTTGAGCGCAGAAATTCGTCTTTTAGAACAGACAAAGCAGTGGAAAAACGCAGAGCTTTCACAGCATAGACACCCCGCATCACCTGATGTTAAGACTAAACATCCTTAGAAGATCAAATAGATCAAACTAAATACTAAGACGGAGAATTTCAGCACTTACTTGGGTGAACTGTGGACCTGATTGAGATAACGACACAGCTAAGTCTCCACAAACTGGAGAACCTCTAGCAAGGATGTCCAGAGACCTAGGTGTTATGCGCAAGCTGTCAAACCTTCATTCAAATAAGGATTTACAAAGACACCGTGTCAGTTGTTACAAATCTTTAACATAAATAAAGAAATGTGAAAATGGGTCCTGAATTCTAAAACATTCTACCCTAAGTTAGATTTTTCTGATAGCAATAGGTAGCACAAGACACCTTGATGTTATTTGGTACAGTATTTCTGATAGGTCAAGCTTCTGCTCAAAACTTTGTTGCATTGTGGCAAATCCAATAAGAAGAGGCTCAAGAAGACCAAGAAGACAGCTTTTGATCTCAACTCCCCTCTTCTGTTTGGGATTTATTTCTGTAGGGCTGGCAAGCAACAATCGATCATTCAAAGCACCAATCAAGACTGCATGAGGAATTTATAAAAACAGATCAGTAGGACAATGCAAAGAGAAAAGATCTAAGAGCACAAGTTAATTAGTCTTTTAATTTCCCCTTTTCTGTTTTTACTTGTACTGATTTGTTTCCATGTAGTTAGTTTCCATTTAATTACGATAGACAAATTCTCTTATGTAAATACAAAGTCAGAATCAATTAGTCAATATATATTTGTCTTGAGATGCAGACTATGACTCCAGAAAAAAGACCCACTTCAGGATATATATGTTCTTGAAAGAGCTAGAAGTAAAATGTAGTAACAAGATCAAGTGTCAAGGAAGAAGTTCGGGCCATATCCCAAGGGGTTATGAGTTGTTGTGGATGGAAATCATTCCTGATCTTAGAGTATGAGGTCCCTGTGGCACTCATCTGAGACAACAAATATGCCATTAGCATTTGTTAGATTTAGAGAATAATTTGGAGAAAATTTCTACTCCGAAAATATCACTCAGCCCAACTGAAACAATTATACAAGAGGTGTTTATATACTGCACTCTAAATAACCGACAGTTTGAGTCTGCAGCTATCGAAAGTAAAGAGCTACGATACTATTGCTGTACAAGAAGTAACCTAAAGAAACAGTGTAGAACAACTCGCATTGCACATAATGTAATCTATTTCGACATGATAAAACAAAACGTATAGAGATAGATTGATAATTCAATATGAAGAAACTGGACTTTGGGCTTATAACATCATATGTCCATTCTGGGCATCATTTGGCTGAATGCACTAAGGAACTTGGCATATAGCACTTACAAAAATGATAAATATCCATTCAACAACTTGAGGAGGAGTATGTCCACTCACCAACTTAAGGAGGAGTGTTAAACCACATATTAATTATCCTTAAGCTTTCCCTTTCTGTTTTTATTTGTACAAATCTGTTTCTCTGTAATTAGTTTCCATTTCATTTCCTAAAACTATGATATCAAGATTCCTCCATTCATGTAAATACTAGGTCAGAACTAATACTCACTTAGTATATATCTATATTCAGCCTGTACCAAATAGTCGGGGAAAAATATTCATTTTTTCCTCATATCTCAAGTAAAATATTATTTAGGAAATAGAAACCACAAAGGGATGGCTAAGATATTGTGATATCCAGCATGCAGTTAGATAATTACCTGCATAAGGCATACTAGTTGACAGGATAGTCCTCACTTTTCCATCCCAGCCGAGTATACTAATTGCAGTGGCAGTAGAAAAAAGAAAGGCAGGCCCTATCCATAAGATTGATCTAAAGTAGGCATCAGTTAAGGCTTTAAAATGAAAAATATATTTCCCACTAAAATACGAAATTTATGGCCATCTTGGCTGAGGTGTGGAAATGTAAAGGTGGTTATAGAAAATATAGTGAGAATGGTTTTCAACAGAAGTAATGGCTTTAAGCAAAAGTTAGTGTAGAATTTATGTTCACCTCCTCATCTCCCATATTTGCTACCTGATCAATCAAGTGTATGATTCATAGGAATAAATGGTTCCTTGATATTAATAGAAAAAAATAATCTAAGGATATTGAAGGAAGCCCTTTGTCAAAATTTGTCGAAGTGCCTGCAAGTATGTCAAGTGCTGCTGAAACAATAAGTACTCTATGAGTTGTTAAAATTCCTGCAACATGTCCCCTGAGAGTCTCCTGCCAATAAACCTGCCCATTTTGAAAAAGACATGTATTTGTTACCAAGAAGAACCATATAAACTCATTCAATATTTCTACAAACAAGGAACCCTAAACGAAAGAGTAATAATGACATTTGCCAAAGGGGAGGCATGGCAGTAAAGAGCCTTAGTTTTTCTTTGTGGATGCTAAGGAAAGGCATTCGGTTATACCCATATTACAAGGAAACAATTGGCTAAATAAACTTACATGCAAGTGACTTAACACAATAAAAAATGCGAACCGTGTGTGTGCAAAACACACAATTACAAACAATCTTATAAAGATCTTATTGACTAAAAATCTAACCAAATTATAACCTTACAAACCAATTTTATAAAATTAAAAATGGTGTTGGAATCTATCCTAACAAAGTTTGTTGGATTTATTGTACTGCTCACTATCAAACTGCTATCAAACTACCTACAAATACATGATCTCACACTCGAGATGTCCAGTTCTCAGCATGATGAGGTGTATTTACATTGACTTGAGATATGACCACAGAATGTAGGTGAGTATAACCCTTTCTTTGCTGATAACTTGATATCAGGGGTCTTATCACTAGTTTACAAGCCTATATAAAGGCTTGGGTCTCATCATTTTCTATTACTCTTCTCATTATCAATAAACTAGTTATTTTCAGTGTATTATTTTCTTTTCCAATTTTTTCTTCTCTCTTTAGACTGAATCATGTATTCTATCAAATAATTAATCTTTAAAATTTATGGTTGATTTTTCTTTTCGTAAAAAAAAAGGAATTAAATAACCACACTTCCATTCGAGTCTCCACTTTTTTTATTCACTCATCCCTGTTTTTTTTTTTTTTTTAATTACACAGAGAAGGTGTGGACCACTACTACTTCCAGTCATAATTAAATAAGCACGCTATTGAGTGATACCTGAAGTACAATCTCATTTCTCTTCAACTTAATTGACTTTTTGCCCTCGCCCTTCGTTGATATATAATGCCCATTGGAAGATGAAGTGGTAAGGCGGTACCCTTGTATGAGCTTTACTAGTCCAATTTGGTTCCCATGAGAAGCAAACATCAAAGTTGATTCTGCGACCAGAACAAAAAATCAATACTTCATACTGCTAGTAAAATAATGGCAAGGATGCAGTGTTGGGGTGTAAGGGAAAGGATCAAAGGTCGCCAGTTTAATTAGAACTTGATATTATTTAAACTTGGTTATTTTACTACAAAATTGTATTGACCAATCCAACCATCGAATATGAGTAAATTTTTTCTAAACCTTACAATGTAAATATCAGTGAAGTTAAATTAGAAAAAGCTACAGAGAATGGTCGATGTTTCCATTTATTTGAAAGTATGGTATACAAATATATTCAAGAATTCCCCATGGAGTGCTATGGTCTTCAATGTGAAATTTTATATGCATGATGCATATAATACAAATTTTAATACAAAAGGGATTTTGTGAGAATTGCACCCTGTAAGAAGTAATTTATTTTGAGGAAGATTGATTTTATTTACTCCGGTATCAATGGACCCCATCACTACAAATGAACGCAAAAACAAACAGTGACCAGGTAAATATGTATGTATTCAAGCACCTAAAGGAGTTGAATAGATACGATCAACTTCAGTTTCAAACATAAATGGCGTTGGGCCACGAATTGAACCATCGTTAGTTTCTGTAGGTTGATTTTCTTCAAAAAGTTTATCATTTTCCTTTGTTTCTTGTGAGGCTCCTCCCGGTAGTGTATATACTGCCAGCCCTGTCTTGTCATCCTCAAGAATAGCAAACTGATTTTCATTGGGACCAATAAATGCCGCATCACGACCTGTAGACAATTATTAGAATTATATAGAGCAACAATGCATGGCCAAAACTCGGGAAGAAAGAGATAATAAAACGTATTTCATGCATATAAATAATACCTTTCAGTGTGCTGCTTTTACTATTTGATGTCATTGCATCAGTATTTTCCCGGTAAAGTACAACTTCATTTGTAGTACCACTAAATTCATAAACCGCAAGAAATAGGTGTTGTTTTATACTGTAAATCAAATATTTTGCTTGATACTCCACACTCCGAGGAATCTATACAAAGTTGCTGAACATTAGAAGGTTGAATATTGTTTTCTAGTAAAATAAAAATAGTTATAACATATTAATTGTCAACAGCTGCATATGCTTTTATTTCAAAATTTCGAATAAGAATTTTAGAAGATTTAGGTAGTTACAATCAAGATTTGATTGTTCAAATCTGATCTCTTCTTATTCTTCCAAATTTTTCTCCTTATGATGCTTATATTTATTTTCTAATGAGAGTGGTTAAGATCTTCCCAAGCCAGTTTCCTCTATAACTTCATATAATTCTGATCAATCAATAATGCACATGTCATTTTCTTAAATGGTATCAAAGCTTCCGTTTCTGTTCCTATGTTCTCCCACAATGTCTTCCATGAATTCTGTCGGCAACAAAGTTGCATCGTCATTAGTGGCCAATGCTCTTTCCTTCAGTTGTATTTCACAGATTATAATTCAACTGCTGAATGGAGAAGGGTGATTTCAAGTCTCAACACATGGAGTAGAACACTTGTACAAGTTCTTTTCAACTCAAATGTCTGTTAGTGCCAAAAAGGGATTTCGTTTTCTAATGTTTTTCTTAGGACAACACAAAATTCTAAAACCCATGGATCATAGATGTTGGAGTTATTGATCACATGACAAATTGTTCTTAGCTATTATCCACATCTTGTCCTTGTGCAAGTCATAATAGGATAGCATTTCACTTATATACAGTATTTTGATCATATCACTAATTGATGTGAAATTTCTAACTCATCCTCTAATAATGACTAAATTGCAAATAACCAATGGGTCCACCAACAACTGATTGACTTTATATCATTTTATAATTTAGTTTAAGCCTAACCAATCTCACAAAATCAGGATTCCTCCAATTATATACAATACTTTGGGCTTATCATTAGTTAATACGAGTTCTCTAACATATTGACAATAGAAAGGGTATAAGATAAGGTATCCTATTTCAAATTTTGTCACTTAAAAACTTATCCCCTTCCTTTGAGGATTGTAAATAAAAAATTGACAAAAAAACATAAATTCCATAATGTATACAGTTTCTCTAAGAGTTCTTGAATGGAAGGAATATGTCTTGGAGAAAATGATAGCCATAGAGAACAGAACTTGGAAAAGCTTACTTATTGTTAGCGTTTTTTTGTCATTAGCTACCAATTTAGATTGATCATTACAACGTGAATGCATCTCCAGGTTTTTGAATCACATATTATTTAATGAACATCTCCCATGATGTTGTAGCTTTCATTAAATTTTAACCAACAATAAGAGAGTGTGTTCGTACACTCATATTAATATAAAAAGTATGTAGTCTTTAGCAATCTTGACAAAATGAAACAATTATCTAGAGCTTGGTATATGAGGTTTGCCCAATTTGTTAATAGGCTAGTGTATGTTCAATTTGAAAGAGATAATACAAACATAAAACAATCTTCTAGAGGAAAAATGGTTTGCTGGACAACCAAATTCGCAAGCCATTTCTTTCTACTTCACAACAAGTGGCAAACATTCTAACAAAAGGACTGCTTGGACCTAGTTTTGAATTCTTTATAAGCAAGTTGGTCATCTTTGACATCCACAGACCAAGGGAGTGTTCACTTATGTCTTTTTATTTTAAATATTCTTAGTGAGTGGGGTTATATCTATCTCAATCTCACAAAATTGGTTTGTAAGGTGAAGATTGCACTCTACCTATATATTATAATTTGGCCTAATTCCTAGTCGATATGGAATCTCCAACACACCTTTCATGCCAAGAAATGAACATCTTGAGTATGAGATTAGATATTTATGGGTGGTCTAATAGAAACCCTAATAGCCTCCAAAGAACTTGACTAGGATAAACTCTTGATACCATCCTAATAAGTGGTTTTATGTGTAACTTAACCTCACAAACCGGCTTGTTGTAAGGATTGCATCCTACTTGTATGTTATAATTTGGCAAATTCCTAGTTGATGTTGGATCTTCAACAAATAATAATATTATACAAGGTTATAGAAGATTTAGGTAGTTAAGTTAAAGACGAAATTATTCAAACATAATCTCTAACGATCCCTTAATTTACTCCTTATCTTATCCTTATATTTAGTACTCAAGGTGATTAGGATCTCTCCTTGAAAACTCTACCAATACAACTCTCTAATGCAATTGTGGTCAATCAAGAAGAAGAAATATCATTTTCTTTCTCTTAAAATTTCGTCAATATTATGCAAATGTTAAATTCTATAGAAAAAAAGACAATATGATATTTGTTTAACTTACTACTCTTTATAGTCTCTACATTACCGAATTATAAAGCTTCTTGTAGATACCGTCAGATCCAGATAATATATTATATGCCATAAGATTAGATCCATCCACATAAAAAGCCCTGACAGGGTAGTGAAGAACTCGATTCTCTTTATTGAAGAAATTTAACTCCAAATGAAATGGCTGGTAATGCATAAGAGGTGTCAGATGATTGAATAAAAACGTATTTGGAAAACAAATCAATCTCAAAATCAAATGTTAAAGGAATCTTGCCTGTATAACTGGAATGTCCTTCAAATGATGCTTGGTATCTAGAACAGTGATGAGAGGCAATCGAGATATTGGAGCAATTTTTGTATTGCCTTCCATAAAATGCTATAAGAAAAATGTAGAAGTACAAAATATGGGTCAGAAGTGAGAAGATTATAAAATATTCTAAGGAGATTAAACTTAAAACTATAAGGAAATTTGATCTATCTAAATTGGTGGTCAAACATTTGAGTCACATCTAAGCCATTGCATCATTTATCCTTAAGTAAAAGAAAATACAAGAAAGAAATATACACTGTAAAGAAAAGCCTTCCTTGCAATGTCTAATATTGTAAGATGATTGTGGCTGCAAGGAAGAAAGTAGACAATCAACAAGGGAATAGGATAATTATGAAGTGGAAATAATTACACGTACTGGATAACAAACTATAGGATAAAAGAGTCAAA